>Ga0316607_1000001_pt1 | contig 116564 bp, 106 predicted proteins | sample MIS2016062E_MG_FD_207674 | JGI IMG/M metagenome (GOLD analysis project Ga0316607, IMG submission 207674) | Microbial mat bacterial communities from Middle Island sinkhole, Lake Huron, Michigan, United States - MIS.2016.062E | ecosystem: Environmental > Aquatic > Freshwater > Lake > Sediment...
TTGGATTTGTTGCGAATAGCTATGTTGTTCGTAGTAGTCCTGATACTTTCCGCGTTATGATCGCTCCGCCAATAGTGATGGTTGTCACCTTGCCAACCATTGCTGTGATTTGGTTGGTTGTAAGGCTCGTCATTGGGATTCCAGCTACGGCTGGATGGATTCGGCTCATAAGGACCTATACCCCTATTGTAGAAAGGATGATACACTGATTTTGCGGGAAAGTTCTGCTGCTTCAAAAATCATCGCATGAATACTGATCATCATATACATAGTCATCGCCCTCCGGAATAAAGAAATCATCATCCATACAACCAGCAAAAAGCAAGACACACAACGGCACGATGTGCCTTGACAGGTTGCCTGTAACCCTAATGGTTTTTTTGATTTTTGTGATCATAGCGCCCTCATTGATTCTACGGAACGCTGGCCTAGGTTAATAGACATACCTGTTTGCTCCTGCAATTTACAAAATTTATCTATTGAAATCTTATGCTTAAGGCTAGGACTCATATACTGCAGGGCCACGCTATTCTTGCCCTTATTGAGCCTTTCATGCGTACTTGGTTAGCAGTGCAATATTTTCCACATGACTTGTGTGGGGGAACATGTCTACAGGCTGTGCAATAATCAGTTGGTACTGTTCACCCAAGAGTGCAATGTCGCGGGCCTGCGTAGCAGGATTGCAGCTTACGTAAACAATTCTCTCTGGCGCTATTTGCAAGAGCTGCTTAATTACTTGGTGATGCATGCCGGCTCGTGGCGGATCGGTGACTATGACATGAGGCTTGCCATGAGTAGACAAGAATTGTGCATCAAGCAATTGCTCTACCTCTCCTGCTACAAATGTAGTATTCACCAGGTCGTTAAGCATGGCATTGGCCTGGGCATCTGCAATGGCAGCTTCAGTCACATCAATGCCCACCGCGTGGTGGACATACTGCGCTAGAAAGATGGCAATGGAGCCCACGCCTGTATAAAGATCATAAAGAATCTCATCATGGTGTAGGCCTGCCATTTCTTGTATTTTTCTATAGAGCACCTGAGCCTGCACGCTGTTAGTCTGAAAGAATGACTTGGGACCAATCCTGAATTTTAGACCGTCGATTTGTTCTGTGATGAAAGGCTGCCCATGATACAGGTGCACCGGTAAATCATAAAAAGTTTCGTTCTTTTTGGTATTCACCACATATTGCAAAGAAGTAAGTTGGGGGAATTTCTTTTGTAGGTGGTGCATCACGTGCTCAATCTTGTCTGCTACAGCTTCTCCAAATTGTACAATCACCATCACTTCTCCCGTTGTGGCGGTACGAATAATGAGATTCCGGAGTAGCCCGCTATGTTGGCGCAAGTCATAAAAACTCAATCCATGTGCTTTGGCAAATTGTGCCAAAGTGTTCCGAATAGCATTGGAAGGCGTTGGTTGGAGGTAGCAGTGCGTGATGTCGACCACCTTGTCAAAATAGCCAGGCCTATGAAATCCCAAAGCGTGCCGGTCAAGCAGTGCATGCTCCTTGATTTCTACTGTTGACAACCAGCGGTTGTTGGAAAAGGTAAATTCTAGTTTGTTTCGGTAGTATTCTGTGGGATTAGCAGAGAGGATAGGAGCTACATGAGGAGCGTGGAGGTGACCTATGTGTATTAGTTTTTCTAGAACCAGCCGTTTCTTGGCTGCTAATTGTTCGGCATAACTTACATGCTGCCACTGACAACCCCCACATACCCCAAAGTACTGGCAAACGGGTTGTACGCGCGCATGGCCAGCACTGTGTAGGTGCACAGGCACAGCCTCTGCGTAGCCTTTTTTCTTGCGAATAATCCTGAGGTCTACTACATCACCAGGGGCTACTTGTGTTACAAAAAGCACGAGACTACCCACCCGGGCTATGCACCGCCCTTGCTCTACCATATCTCCAATGACAACCTGCTCTAATATTCCTTTGCAGACGCGAGTAGCCATAAAGCAACATGCTATAGATTAACTGGTACGCTGTTGCAGTGCAGCATGATACCCTTCCCAATCTTCAATAGGTATCCGCGCTACCCCTGATTCGATGGCTGCTTTGGCAACAGCAGTAGAGACAGTAGTAATCAGTCGCTGGTCCATGGGCTTGGGAAGTAGGTAGTCTTTGCCAAAGGCCAAGGACTTGTTGCCATAAGCTGCTTTGATAGTTGTGGGAACAGGCTCTTTGGCCAGTGTAGCAATGGCTTTGACAGCAGCTAGTTTCATGGCTTCGTTAATTTCAGTGGCACGAACGTCTAACGCACCTCGGAAGATATAAGGGAACCCTAAAACATTATTGACTTGGTTCGGATAGTCAGACCTACCAGTTGCCATCATAAGGTCATTCCGTGTAGCCATAGCCAGGTCATAGGATATTTCTGGGTCGGGATTGGCCAGGGCAAAGACGATGGGGTACGCAGCCATGGACTCGAGGTGGGTGGGTGATACAACATGGGCTGCAGAAAGCCCTAGGAACACATCAGCTCCTTTGAGTGCCTCAGCCAAGGTGTAAATAGGACGGTCCGTACCAAAAGCCGTTTTATACGCATTGATGTCCGTGCGGTCTTTTCGGATCACTCCTTTGCTATCACACATGACAATGTTTTCTTTCTTGACACCCAGGGACAGGTAGAGTTGGGCACAAGCAATAGCACCAGCTCCTGCTCCATTGACAACAAGTTGGATATGCTCGATGTCTTTGTTAGCCACTTCTAGTGCATTTAGTAGGGCTGCGCCCGATACAATAGCTGTGCCGTGCTGGTCGTCATGCATTATAGGCATGGATAGCTGAGCCTTGAGTGCCTGTTCTATCTGAAAGCACTCAGGTGCCTTGATGTCTTCTAGGTTGATTCCCCCAAAAGTGGGGGCCAGCGCCTTCACGATTTGAATGACTGCTTCTGGATCCGTTGCATCCAATTCAATATCAAAGGCATCAATGCCTGCCAGCTTTTTAAAAAGAATGGCCTTGCCTTCCATCACAGGCTTAGCCGCTTCAGGGCCAATGTTGCCAAGCCCTAAAACAGCCGTACCATTAGAGATCACAGCAACGAGATTGCCCTTGGCTGTGTAGTCAAACACCTTTTGTCGATCTTTGGCGATGGCCCTGCAAGGCTCTGCTACCCATGGAGAATACGCCAAGGAAAAATCTTCTAGGGACTGGAGTGGTTTGGTAAGGTGGATGCCTAGCTTGCCTGCTGGTGCTTGTTGGTGATAGTGAAGTGCTTTTTGTTTGCTTGCTGGAGTGTTGCTCATGGCTGCAGGGGCTTGGTTGCTTACTTAGAAAAAGAAAGGACTTCAAAGCTAAGGCTTTAATTGGGACTGTAATAGATGGTGCACGCACTCCTGCCGAGGAAAAGCGCACAACCCAATGCCTATAAAGGGACTTTGAACTTGATTTTTCGCTGGAGGTCTTTGAATGATAGCTTAAAATGTGGCTCTGTGTCAAGCATGTTGTTGACAGACTGTAACGCATGAATAACCGTACTGTGGTCTCTGCCACCAAAGTAGTAGCCGATCGACTTTAAAGAATGGTTGGTGTACTTTTTAGCGAAATACATGGCGATCTGTCTAGCATTTACGAGTTCTCTTTTCCTGGATTTGCTCTTCAAGTTCTCCAAAGAAACGCTGTAATGTGCAGCAACGGTCTTTTGTATATAGTCCATGCTCACTTCAGTATGAATCTCCTGTACAATATTCTTTAACACTTGCTTAGCTAGCTCTAGATTAATTTCCTCTTTGTTTAAAGAAGCATGCGCCATCAAAGAGATGAGTACGCCCTCTAGCTCTCTAATATTGGTATCTACACTATGAGCAACATATTGAACCAACTCATCTGCCATATTAATGCCATCTGCCTCCATTTTGCTCTGGATAATAGCTACTCTGGTTTCAAAATCAGGCTGTTGCAAGTCAGCAGTCAATCCCCATTTGAATCTTGAAAGTAGCCGTTCCTGGAGGCCCTTAAGCTCACGGGGTGGGCAGTCACTGGTCATGACGATTTGCTTGCCTGCTTGGTGCAAGTGGTTGAAGATGTGAAAAAATATTTCCTGGGTTTTTTCCTTACCTGCCAAGAACTGCACATCATCAATGATGAGTAGGTCCGCTTGTAAATAAAAGTGAGAGAAGTCTTGGATGCTATTATTGCGTAGTGCTTCTATGAATTGTGCGGTAAACTGCTCTGAGGAGGCATACAAAACAAATTTATTGGCAAACAAAGCTTTAATTTCATTGCCTAGTGCTTGTACAACATGCGTTTTTCCCAGCCCTACTCCCCCGTAAATCATGAAAGGATTGAAAGAAGTACCTCCAGGTTTTTTGGCAATAGCTTGGGCAGCAGCTTTTGCAAGCTGGTTACAAGCCCCCTCTATAAAAGCCTCAAAAGTATAGTTGGGATTGAGGTAAGATGCTTGACTGGCCCCCCCTATATTTTTAAGTGTGAACGGACTCTTGAAACTATGCTCAGCAATAGGATGTTTGGATTGGTGTTGCTGGGCATAGCTGGGAGGATGCAATGGCAATTTAATGGTAAAAGGCTTTTGGTGGGTGTTTCCTTGATCAACAATGATGGAGTATTCTAACTTGCCGTGGGCCCCTAATTCTTGATGGATGATGCGTTGCAGCAAAGACAGATAGTGTTCTTCAATCCATTCGTAAAAGAATTGACTAGGTACCTGGATAGTGAGCGTGTTGTTCTCTAACTTTTTAGGAACGATGGGCTGGAACCATGTTTTAAAGCTTTGCTCGCTGATTTCCCCTTGGATAAACTGAAGACAATTGTCCCAAACTACCTCACAGTCGCTACGCATGTTTTTATATTATTTGATCTTTGATGGCATCAGTTCTACAAAAGGGAGAGAAATGATTGATCTGTTAATTTTGCCAAACCAAGATGCCAATGATCTCCAAGTTAGCTGCTCCTGCCCAACTTTAAAAAGAGAATATAGGGTAATCTCTGCCCACTCTTTTGGGCGCGTATAGTGTGTTTTTATTTTAGTTGATTCTTTCAATCACTGCTCCCAAAGCTCTAAGTCGTGTATCAATCATCTCATAGCCCCGATCAATTTGGCCTATATTTTCAATGATGCTTGTACCTTCTGCAGAAAGGGCAGCAATCAGAAGGGCAATCCCAGCCCGAATATCCGGCGAGGTCATTTTGATGCCTCTGAGCGGATAGGCACGATCGAGACCCGTTACACTTGCCCGGTGCGGATCGCATAAGACGAGCTGAGCACCCATCTCAATGAGTTGGTCTACAAAAAACAATCGGCTCTCAAACATCTTTTGATGAATGAGTACTGTTCCTTTGGCTTGAATAGCTACAACGAGCATGATGCTGATCAGGTCTGTTGGAAAGCCTGGCCAGACCGCATCAGCAATGGTGGGAAGTGATCCGTTCAGGTCTTTTGCTATTTCATAATGCTCCTGGGGACGCATGATAATATCTTCGTGCTCGATTTCTAATTGAATGCCTAGCCTTCTGAAGCCTTCTGGGATAGGACCTAGCTGCTCAACACACACATTTTTAATGGTTAAGTTGGCCATGGTGATAGCAGCTAGCCCTATAAAGCTCCCAATTTCAATGATGTCGGGGAGCAGGGTGTGGGTAGCGCCCTGCAACTCCTGAACGCCGTGAATGGTAAGTAGGTTGGAGCCGATGCCTTCTATCTCGGCCCCCATTTGTACCAGCATCTTGCACAACTGTTGAATGTGGGGTTCACAGGCAGCATTATAAAGCGTAGTAGTGCCTTCAGCTAGACTAGCAGCCATGATGAGATTGGCTGTTCCAGTCACGGAAGTTTCATCCAGCAGGATATAATTGCCTTTCAGTGTTGTGGCTTCAACTAAGTAGGTATCCTCTTTGTCATTATAAGAGCATGTAGCTCCTAGCTTAAGCATTCCTACAAAGTGTGTGTCTAGTCGCCTTCTCCCTATTCTATCTCCTCCAGGTCTGGGTATTGTAACCTTCCCAAAACGTGCGAGCAGCGGGCCCAAAATCATCACGGATCCTCTAATTTTAGAGGCATGTTCCTTCAACATTTCGGTGTCTATAGAAGCTATGTTGAGATGAGAGGGGTCGAAGTGATAAGTGCCCTTGGAAGGATGTGTTATGCCAACGCCCAGTACTCTAAGTAGGGCAATCAATTTTTGGACGTCGGTTATATCAGGAACATTGTGGATGGTGACCGGGGAGGAGGTAAGTAACACAGCACAAATTACATGCAACGCTTCATTTTTAGACCCTTGTGGTGTGATGGTGCCTTGGAGTGGTTTGCCTCCCTGAATTCTAAATGTATTCACGATGCTTTTTGCCTTGTTTCCGCACTTCTGTTCGTTTTAGTGCCTCTATTCTTCTCCCTATGTACTGTGGAGAAGATATTCTGTGCTTTGAGCTTCTCAAAGTCAACTGTGAGTTTATTGCCTGCCAAGTACTTGATATTAGTTAGCAGTGTGTCACAATCTACATTGTCATTATTCCACTCGTTACTGAAGTTTTTCATCAACTTGACAATGCCAATTACCATTCTTTCTTGCTCTTCTTGCTCTTCTGTAAGAACTGCCTTTTGGATGAGGCGTTCTATGTTGCGGCCGTAGTTTTTGAATTTGATGGGCTCTTTAGTGTATGATGGCCGTTGCATTTTTTTATTAAGTATAGCTTTTTCTGGCATCGGATAAGGGCTATCCACATCCAAGGTATAGTCAGAAATGATAAACAGATCATCCCAGCGTTTTTGAATATTTTCTGCGCTATTCTTATTATTGGCGTCTAGTATCGCCATCAGTTTCAAAATGCTCTGAGCGTGTAGCGTTCTTTCAGCTTTGTCCTCTATCGCATCCATGGCTTCTACAAGCTTTTGAATATTTCTGCCGTACTCCTTTAAAATAAGTGGCTTTCGGGTAGCATTGTAGTCGTACATATAGAATGTATTTAGACGCCAAAAATAAGCGTTTAGGTTGGTTGTGCAGAAAGCGAGCCAAGAATTTCAAGCTTGGCGAAGCTAAGCAATAAAGTCTTTTCCCCAAAGTCAGCGAAATCGATCTTGGCCTTGCGGCCAGGGCCTGATGCATCTAGCTGGAGTACCGTACCCCGACCAAATTTGGGATGGGTTACCTGCATGCCCACCGCGATGTGGGTCGTGTCGCTGGGATGGAAGTCAGCAGGTACTGTAGAGCGTGCGTTCTGGGGGGACTGCTGCCGATTTTTGACAATGCTGTGCAGCAGCCGATGGGCATAGCTAGGATTGTCAGTAGCCTTCGAGCGATGCTGCCCACTGGTTTGCAAGTAAGCTGGTTCAATTTCTGCAAGGAAGCGGCTGGGTTCGCAGTGCTTGAGCCGGCCAAAACGATATCTGCTCAAGGCATAGGTCAAGAAAATTTTTTGTCGCGCACGGGTCACAGCTACGTAAAAGAGGCGGCGTTCTTCTTCCAGGTCGGCTTGACTCTCTAGCATCAGCTGTGAGGGGAACAGTGTTTCTTCCATACCTACAACGTAGACGTACGCAAATTCAAGCCCTTTGGCGGCATGGATAGTCATTAGCGTGATTTTGTCTGTATGCTCCTGGTATCCTTCATCAGCGCTGGTCAGGAGGGTCACTTCTTGTAAAAAGGCGGCCAAGCTTACATCTTCATTTTCAGTATTGGTAGTGAATTCTTTGATCCCGTTTAAAAGCTCTTGCACGTTTTCATACCGTCCCAACCCTTCTATAGTTTTGTCTTCGTACAACTCTTTGAGCAACCCAGAACGCTTAGCCATGTGGCTGGCAATTTCATACGCATCTTTTTGGGTCAATTCTGCGGCAATCTGCTGGATCATGGTGGCAAATTCCTCAATGTTGCTGCCTGCCCGACCGCCCAGGAAATTGGAGGCATTGCACACGACTTCCCAGAGAGGAATGGCATGGTCCGCAGCTCCTAAGACCATTTTGTCGATACTGCCGAGGCCAATGCCCCTTTTGGGCAGGTTGATAACACGCTTCAGGGCCTCTTCGTCATTGGGATTGATCAATAGGCGCAGGTATGCCAGCAGGTCTTTGACTTCTCTTCTTTGGTAGAAGGACGTGCCTCCAACGATGCGGTACGACAGGTTCATTTTTCGCAATGCTTCTTCAATGGCCCTAGACTGACTGTTGGTACGGTACAGTATAGCAAAATCTTTGTTATAGAGCTTTTGATTGACTCTGGCTTCAAAAATAGAGGTGGCCACCAGCCGACCTTCTTCGGCATCGGTAGCAGCCCTGATCAGACCCAAGGGTTCACCCCTATCGTTGTTTGTCCAAATTTCTTTCTGCAGCTGTGCTTTGTTGTGGCTGATGATGGAATTGGCGGCATGGACAATGTTCTGAGTAGAGCGATAGTTCTGCTCCAGCTTGATGATGTTCAGAGCTGGGTAGTCCTTCTCAAAATTGAGGATGTTGCGTATGTCTGCGCCGCGGAATGCATAGATACTCTGGGCGTCGTCGCCTACAACGCAGATATTTTTGTGCAGCATAGCAAGGTCTTTGACAATGGTGTATTGGGCTATGTTAGTGTCTTGGAACTCATCGATCAGGATGTACCGAAAGTACTCCTGGTACTTGCAGAGTACCTCGAGGTATTGGCTAAAAAGCTGGTAGGTATTGAGGAGTAAGTCGTCAAAATCCATCACTCCCGCCTTGAAGCACCGGCTGGCATACTTAAGAAATACTTCCCCCATGCGAGGTTTTCGGGCTATTTCATCATCTGTTTGGTAGAGGGTATTACGGGCATACGCCTGGGCAGTGATCAGGCAATTTTTGGCACTAGAAATGCGGGCGAACAAAACATTGGGCTTGTACACCTCGTCATCTAAATTCATCTCTTTGACGATCGACCGAAGCAAAGATCTGCTGTCGTCGGTGTCATAGATGGTGAAGTTGCGGGGATAGCCTAGGCGGGCTGCTTCTTTGCGCAAGATTCTTAAGAAGATGCTGTGAAAGGTCCCCAGCCAGAGGCTCTTGGCAGCCGGACCGACCATCTTTTCGATACGTTGGCGCATTTCATTGGCTGCTTTGTTGGTAAAAGTCAGGGCTAGGATGTTGAAGGGGGGGCTGTTTTTTTCTCCCAATAGATAGGCAATGCGGTGCGTCAGGACGCTAGTTTTTCCTGAGCCAGCCCCGGCAATAACCATGTATTGCCCTTCTGTACTAGTGACGGCTTCTTGCTGTGCTTTGTTGAGATAAGACAAGTCCATTGGGCGGTTGTGTGATTTACTGATTGATAGCAATTACTTGGCATTGCCACTTTTATTTGGATAAGTTAGTCGTCCTTCATCAAAGCCTGTTGCCTCGCTGGCAAGGCTCCACTTTTTTCCTGGGATGAAAAAAGTGGGTGGAAGAATCAGCTGCTGCTGAAAAATTTCTAAAATCCTTGCCCCAGGGCTACCTCATCTCGACCCGACCCTTTGGGCCTCCAACAGTAGATGGGTCTTAACGCCCTGTTCCTGCAGATTTCTTTACGAAATTTTCCGAAGGTGACACTAGCCTTTGGAAAAAGTTTGCAATTGCTTGGTACAAAGAGCATTGGTCGATTCTGATGGAGTGCGTCAATCTAGCATTAGTGTTTAAAAGGTATTTCCGGATTTGGTCAAGGGGAACTTTACTTGAATAAGTCAATTAATAAAACTTGTGTCTATGGTCTTTGATTTGGGCCAATGCTTCTAGGGCCTGTAGGACGTCATAGGGCTGCTTAATTTTTGCCAACTGTCTTAAACTCTGCTGGTGGGTTGTTACATCTTCTAAAGCTGCCACCATGTTTTTGGCAACTGCTTCTACGACCAGAACGCCATTGTCATCAGCCACTGTAGCCTGTGCCCCAGGTTGTAGTGCAAAAGCAGTACCCACAGCCTGCCGTGCCATGCCAGCACCTGGGAGGGTGTCGTCTTCAAAACGTAACTTCTTGACTTCTAGAAGCCTAGCCCCATGGCCGTATTGGATAGCTTTTTCTTCTAGGGTCGTTCCGCTGAGCTGCTGCAACTCGGCCATGATGGCGTCGGCTTTGTGGTTGTTTCTCACCTTAAGAGCAATTTCGTCGCGCACTTGCACCAGCGGGGCGGTACCTGGGGGTACGTGGTTAGTCATGACAGCCACCACATACTCGTTGTCTAGCTCAAAGACAGGGGATACGTGTCCCACAGCAGCATCATTGTAGAGCCATCGAACCAGCTCTCGGGCCTGAGTTAAGGGGCCTACTTGCTCATCATTTTTGCCTACTTGGACCTCATACAACTGTAATGCTTCTTGCGCAGCATACGTTTCTAATTCCGTTGCGTTCTTGACGGTACTGGCACAGTAATCCGCTTTCCTAAATAGCCGATCGCGGGCCAGGTCACCTGGCACTAACTGTTTTTCAATGACCGCAATTTCGTATTGCTTGGCTGCTTGTGGGTTGATGGCTGCTACTTTGTAAAGTTTGTGGACATTGCCTTCTTGGACAGGGCCTATGACCATCCCCTTTTTTAGTTGCGACTTTTGTATTGCTAGCGCACTAGGTAGTTGTTGGACGGTAAAACTGAAGTAAGACAGTGAGGGGTTCCCCTCAGTGTTAATTTTCGCAAAAACACGGTTGTCTTTGGCCTGGGCAAAGGATTTTTTTAGGGCTTGCAGCTCTTCCTGAAAGCCTTGCTCGTCCTCCTTGGTAGGAGTAATTGGAAAGGTGACATATTGTATGCCTCTACTTTCTTCTACTTGATAGGCACTTTTGTGTGCTACGAGATAGGCTTTTAGCATCGCATCAGTGACCTGTACTGCATCGTCTGGACGAGTGTAGTAAGGAACGTAGAGGCATTTGATGTGGAGCGTAGTCTGAGTAGCATCGTAATGGGCCTGTGCCTCCAAGTCAGTAACGAATGCACTCTGCATCATCAACTGGGTGAATTTCTCACGTTTCCTCAAGGCAGCCATTTCGCTTTCAAATTGGTGCCATTGCGCTTGTTGTGCTTCAGGCATTTGTGCTAATTTCTGGAGGTAACTGATGAGTTGCTGCTTGTCAAATTGCTTGGTCTCATGATTTTGAAAGGCAGCTTGTAGCTCTGGGTGAATGTGTTCTCCCTGTACCATGTCTATCAGCTCGTCTTCACTAGTTATCAGCCCCAGAACCCTGCATTCTTCTTGATAGGTGATTTGGGTAATGAGCTGATGCCAAGCTTGGTCCCTGATCAATGCTTCTTGTATACCCGTGCTGGTGGGAAGGAGCCGACGCAACTGTTCTACTTGGGTTTGGTATGCTTGGAGGGTAATTTTCTGGCCTGCTATTTTCCCCACATCTGTCCGGTTTTTGCCAGATAGTATAGCGCCAAGCTGTATCATATCTCCACCAATAAGAAATAGGATCAGCCCAATCGTTATAATACCTACTGCTAGGCCTGAGTGCCTGCGTATCGTGCTAATGAGTGCCATAAATTTGGTTGGTGATTTATTGCAGGATGCGAAAATACATATTCTCAGTGCTATCTGGCTTGAATAATTACAAGAGAGAAAGAAGTGACAATTGGACACCGGAAAGTTAATGCCCAACAAGAAGAAGACCAAGTGCCAAGAAAAAGGCTTGCTGTCAGCTGTAGAAGTCTCTATGGAAGCCTCGGACATCCTGGGCGCTCACCCTGCTCATCACCACACATGATGGGGGTCTAGTCACTGGCAGATGCCGATATTTCTATCAGCCTTATTAGTACCGCATTGCAATACTTCTTCCGAGGATTGCGTCCAAGAGCCCGAAAGGACCAACACGTAAAATCACCACAATTTGGTAGAAAATTTGCGGATATTTTACTATCTTGTGCGGATATTTTAGTGGGTACAAACTATTTATTACCCTATAAAAATTACGAAACTCGCAGTTGTTAGTTCTTAGCGCAGAAAAGAATTTCGCGTGTTAAAAAATAAGTATGCCAACCCTTATGGAAGTAATGAAGTTTATGCTAAGACATCGGACATTGCTGAGGCTTATCGCACTTAAAATGGCGAGCATGCTCGTCTTGTTTGTTCTGGCTAGTTGCGGGAGCAATTTTGACGAGCTTGAACAAGGGGAAGACGAACTTGCACAGGAACAAGCCCAGGTCTGGGAACAAGCACAGCAACTACGAGCAGCAGAACGTAGGGCAACAGCAGCTCAAGCACAGGTTTGGGAACAAGCACAGCAACTACGAGCAGCAGAACATAGGGCAACAGCAGCTCAGGCACAGGTCTTGGAACAAGCACAGCAACTACGAGCAGCAGAACATAGGGCAACAGTAGCTCAGGCACAGGTCTGGGAACAACCACAGCAACTACGAGCAGCAGAACGTAGGGCAACAGCAGCTCAAGCACAGCAACTACTCGATGATGATATTCCTCAGGGGTGGAGAATATCGGAAGACGAGGCCTCGAATCTTTTAAGAGATGGGAACGAGGGGGAGGGGTGTAGTCTTTGCTATGATTGTGCATCACTCTTCAATCATGGTTCGTGCCGTTGTTCAAATACAGCCTGCGGAAAAATTATTTGTCAACAATGCTATCGAAACTGTCGACAGAGTGATACTCGGAGAGTAAGAACGAGATGTCCTTTCTGTAGAGCTGCTTTTTTAGATGAGTGAATTTGTATGAGCAATATTCTCACTTTTGTAACCACCCTAGCCGCCTCAAGGTCTTTTGGGCTTGAATGAAGTCATTAAAATGCCACTTGTTGGCCACGACACCCTCTTCCAAAAGCAGCAAGCCCAGCGGGGCCCGCAGCATGGTCTGGAGCAGCAGGGGGTTGGCTGTGTAGAGCGGTAGTGCCAGGGCATCAGCAACTTCTTGGCCCTGGCCACTAGGGGCAATGAGCACGGGCTGTAGTGCTCCTGGAAATTGCTGAATCAGTGCGTACAATTTTTGTAGCGTAGGGGATGTGATGAATGTAGGATGTTGGGTAATGATGAGCAACTTGTGCCCAGTTAGTAAGGCCTGTGTGCTGTCTTCCTCCCCTTTCCAAATGCTCAAATGAGTGCTGGGAGGCCTATCCTCTGGATTAAGTAGCCGTACTGGTACGAATTTGTACCCAGGCTCTTGCGGATAGTGTTCGGTTTCCATGATTTGGCCCTCTTGTTCTACTATATACACATAGCGCAAGGGTACGTGTGGTTGGGCTAGCCTCGACAAGTCATTGCCCACCTTGTACGGCAAAAAATCCCACAATGGTAAGTGGCGTAGGGTGTGCCTACCCAATCCTACGGACCATAGCAGGGATGCCACCACCCAGTAGTAGCCATTGAGGCTAGTGGGAGTGCCTTTTTCTTGCCAATAGAGTCCACCTAGCAGGAGGAGCAACACTACACTTTTCGCAAACGATTGCCAGGGTGTCAATGCTAGGGCATCGCCAAAACACCCACAGCTGGCTATACGTTTCGAAGTGGCGGTATAAAGCGTGAGGTAGGTAAAAAAAAGCGTGAGCAACAGCAAGGCCCATAAGACCCAGAAGCGTTTCCAATAGACCAGCAAAGCAACTCCCAAGACAACCTCTAGGGTAGCCATGCACATGGCCAGCACTAGGGTGTAGGGGAGCAAGAGACGTATATAGGTAGTCAGCTGGCTGGCCATGAGGTGTAAGTACCCCTCGATTGTATGGGCAAAGCCAAGCGGATCATTGAGCTTGATGGCACCTGAACAAAAGAAGGTGATGCCTACTAAAAAGCTGGCCAGGAGGTTGAAGTATTTACTGATTTCCATGGTCTAGCTTGATCAATGCAAACACGGCGTAGTTGATGATGTCTTGGTAATTGGCTTCTACGCCTTCAGAAATGAGGGTAGTCCCTTGGTTGTCTTCAATGCGCTTGATGCGCAGCAGTTTCATCAAAATAATGTCGGTGATAGAACTGAGACGCATGGCCCGCCAAGCCTCTTGGTAGTCATGATTCTTGTTGTTGAGTAGCGCAGTCGTAGTAGCAATGATCTCATCGTACAACGGGGCCAGCTTATCGTAAGCCACTTCTAGGCCTTCGTAATCCTTTAGGGCTATTTGCATCAGGGCCATGACGCTGTAATTGACAATACCGATCAGTTCTGCGGACATACCTTCGTCTACACGTTGCGTGGCTTGCTCCTGAATGGCCCTAATTCGCTGGGCCTTGATCATGATCTGGTCGGTTATAGAAGGCAAGCGCAAAATACGCCAAGCAGTGCCATAGTCTTTGGTCTTTTTTTCAAAAATGGCCTGACAAGTCTTGATGACGGTGTTGTGTTGGGACAGGGTATTGGAGTGCACAGTAGGCCATTGATTTTTTGAAGCTCGGCAAGATACCTTTTTTTCAAAAAGAGTTTATAGAACAAGACTGTTGCAAAATGCTCCAAAATCCCCCTTTATTTACTTTAAACTGAGTAGATACATTAGTTTTGCAACAGTCTCAATGAGCAAACATAAATGTATTAATACGGATACCTGTGGAAGATATTAGCTCTTGGAAATAAAAATTTTAGGTTTGTTGTTATTCTAGCAGGCTATTAAGTAAGCTTTATAGTATAAATAAGCAGGCTAGAAATAAAATAGACTTTGTAGAAATTAAAAAAGCTATTCACTACGCTAAAAAGCATCACGGCGCTCAAAGACGCGATGGCGGGGAGCCCTATTACTCGCATCCACTTGAAGTGGCCTACACCGTTTCTGATTATTTATTTAGAACGGATACCATTGCCACAAGCATCCTACATGATACCCTAGAGGATACTGATATGACCTTTGAGATGATTAAATCTATCTTCAGTCCGTTAATTGCTAACCATGTCCTAGACCTTACTAGAATCAGCAAAGATGGTCACAAAATTAGCTCGGCAGAGACTGTATAATTATTATTTAAGCAAAAAAATATGAGGCCTTAAGTATAAAATTATTTGATAGACTCCATAACATGCAAACCATTGATGCTAAATCCCCTGAAAAAAGGAGAGCAGTAATAAAAGAAATCCTGAAATATTTTTTAGTGCTTAGTGAAATACTGGAGCTACCAAGGCTTGTAAGCTCTTTATACGAAGAATGCTATCAGGCTAATATGAAACTAGGCCTGTATAAAAGTAATGGTTTTATTTTTGACAAACATTTTAACTTTTGTGACCCTCCGACTTTCCAAAATAAGATACACTAAGCAGAAAACCTACACCGAAAGGTGTAAAAATGAGGAATAGTCCCCAATAACCAAAACGTGCTGTAGCGAATACTAAACCAAATGATGTTATCAAGTAGGTCATTAATTTAGCCACCGCACTTAGAAGGCTAGTGCACGTGAACCTCTTAAATACCGGAAAATATTTGTAAAATATTGGGGGCTGCAGGTATGTGACCCAACACAAAGAGAGCTGCTAAGGACTGAAAAATATAAATTGAATTTTCAGTGTAAGTTAGTACTAGAGGGAATAAAATTTATAGATATAAAAAATAAAAAAGTTTTCCTTTAAGTATTTTAAGTGGTTGGATTTTATAACTAAGATACACAAGAGCGATGACGCCTAATAAATCGACGATTGACACCCCAAAATTATGGTTGATGACTCGGTTTGGCGTAAAGCCGCATCTATGCCTCAATAGATCAGCGCAATAAATATAAATGCAGTAGAAGCATGGTGGCCGGCCACACTGAATAAAAAAATACGCTAGTGAAACTAAAATTGAAGATTTCTGATTAGTAAACTCCTCGGTTATTTCACCCAATTCAATATCATTCTCTACTAGTCTGTCTTCTAGCTTCGTTTTTTATTCATAAATTCATCAGCCTCTTTTAGGCTTGTTCTAGCTGCTGTGCCAACTAAAGCAACACCGGCTCCGACAAAGAATGCTATTCGCCAACTAGAGCTGTCACCCTGAAAAATACGTGAATCAGTAAAAATAGAAGCAATTCCTAGGGCAGCTGTGGTTCCCAGGCACGGAAATACAGTAATCAAAGCTACCAAGGGATATTGGGTAGAAGGTTTTGAGCTTTCAGTTAAATATAGCTCTGCGCCACGAACTTCAGCTGTTGCCGCAACAGTGCGCTGCCTACATGAATATCAAAGGTAGGACCAAAAAAAGACACTTCCTGGGTAGTAGCCAACTGAAAAAAGCGTAGTAAATACTGCAAATCAAAGCATGGGGCTCGCTGTACATTCCGTAAGTCCATGCCCAAGTAACACTGGTCTTGGTGCTTGGGGTTTGGGGCCTTGCCAGGAAGACTCATGGGCGTAAACTGGAATTTCCCAAAACTAGGAGCTGGATAGCCCAGCACTTGAAACGGAAAAGAAGTACCCCTACCCGTACTGATGGTGGTACCTTCAAAAAAGCTCAGACAAGGATACAGCGCTACGGCCTGATCGTTGGGCAAATTGGGCGATGGAGGGATGGGTAAAGTATAGGGTGTTTGGTGGGTATAGTGCTTCACAGTAACGACTGTCAAGGCACACCGAAGTTTGATCTTGGAGCCATCCCTCGCCATTGATCATGCACGCCATTTCTCCCAGGGTCATGCCATGCACTACAGGAATAGGATGCTTGCCCACAAAAGACTGGAACACCAAGTCCAGCACAGATCCATCTACATAGTGTCCATTAGGATTGGGACGGTCTAGTACAAGCAGGGGGCACTGATAGGTAGCACAGGCTTCCATTACGCAATGGAGCGTACTGAGGTAGGTATAGCACCGCACCCCTACGTCTTGGATGTCGAAGACGACCACGTCTACATCTTCTAGTATTTCTTGGGTAGGCTTTCTGACTGCACCATACAAGGAAACAATAGGCACGCCTGTAGTAGAGTCTATAGCATCGGCAATGGATAAGTCTGCCCCATGATCGCCCCGAAAGCCATGCTCAGGCGCAAATACTTTTTGCACTGCAATACCTTGACCTAGGAGCACGTCTACCAAATGTCTTGCACCCACACACAAAGTGGAGTTCACCACCAGAGCTACCTTTTTGCCTTGGAGTAAGGGAAGGTAAACTGTCAGTTGCGTTGCACCGGGCAGCACGGATACGAGTCCACGTTGAGGAACGCTCATACAGCTGAGCATAAGCAACAAAGACAAGGAAAGCCCTAAAAGTTGCTTCTTGCACATAGAGAATAAAGATTAGTGTGTAATTTGCTACATTTCCCATCTGAAGCAAGGCCTCCAGGGCTAACAATATACACCGCTTTTGTATACCCTTTACTTCATCGCCCGCCGTCTCCGCCAAGCACCAAAGAAGGCTTTTACAAAAATTGTTCACAACATAGGAATCATCAGTGTGGCCTTGGGACTCGCCACTACGCTCATTGCTTGTTTGACCATGAAGGGCTTTCGGGAGAATATAGAAAAAAAGCTGACCAGCTTCGCTGGCCATTTACAAGTGGCCAAGTATTCCCTGAACAGGTCCTATGAAGAGCCTCCGCTAGAGAGGCACAAATTACAAGGCTTAAAGCAAGCATTTCCAACCACTATTAACGCTACCAAAGCTTTTGCCCACAAAGCGGTGTTACTCAAGACAGCGGAAGATGTGGAAGGAATTGTGTGTAAGGGCCTGGACCCTGAAGCAGCGCACAACAACCTGAGCACTTACTTAACAGCAGGCCAACTGATTGATTTCGAGCACCAAGGCTACAACCATGACATTGTATTGAGCACCCAAATTGCCAATCGGCTGCGTGTACAAGTGGGCGATGAGGTGGTAGCTTATGTGGTGCAACAACCCCCTCGGTATAGGAAGCTGCGGGTGGTAGGGCTCTATAGCACGCACATAGCAGAGTTGGACGCGAAGCTAGCTTTTTGTGATTTGAGGCTTATTCAACGACTCAATAACTGGCCGGATAACCTGGTAGGAGGTTATGAGATTTTTTTGCACGACCTCCAGCAAACGAAAGCAACCACCGATCAGCTACTAGCCTGGCTGGACTATGATTTAGGAGTCAAGACAACAGCCAGTGAGTATGCTGCTATTTTCGACTGGTTGGGCATTGTACGCAAGAATGCCCTGATCTTCATGGTTCTCATCCTGCTTGTGTCCAGCTCTAACCTGGCCTCTATTGTGCTCATTCAGATGATGGAAAGGACATCGATGATCGGTATTTTGAAGACCTTAGGTGCTTCTGATGGGCAAATACAACGTATGATGCTTTGGAACAATCTGTATATGGTAGGTCAGGGCATGCTTTGGGGTAACTTCGTGGGTATAGGGTTGTGTGCCTTGCAGAAGTATTGGAAGCTCGTTGCTCTGAACCCTATATACTATTACACTAATTATGTGCCCATTGCCTGGGATTGGGGAATCATCTTGGGACTCAATGTACTGACCTTGGTGGTGGTAGTCGCAGTACTTCTAATTTCCATCGCATTCATTGTCAGGCTCAGGCCCACTCGAGCCATTCGGTTTCGTTGAACATAAAAAAAGCTACTCCATGGGCTTCACCACTTTGAGCAAGCAGTCCAAACGTTAGCGCAGCACTAGCAGCCACACACACAGGCATCTTCTATTTTTCTATGTCAGCGCAGTGAGGTACTCGGCAAAAGCCAGCAGCTTGGCCTCTCCAAAGGCAGGAGCCATCACCTGCAAGCCAATAGGCAAGCTGTTCTCGTCAGTACCATTGGGGATAGAAATAGCAGGAACGCCCGCAATAGAGGCAGGCACGGTGTACAAGTCTGCTAGATACATGGCCAGCGGATCCTGGGTATGCTCACCGATCTTGAAGGCGGTAGTAGGCGTAGTAGGTAGTACTATAAAGTCGTAAGTAGCAAAAACTGCTTCCAGCTTTTCTTTGATCAACCGACGTACTTTCTGTGCCTTGACATACCATGCATCATAGTAGTCGGCACTCAACACAAAAGTGCCTGTCAGAATTCTTCGCTGCACTTCTTGACCAAACCCCTGGGTGCGTGTTTTTCGATACATATCTGCCACAGTAGCACTCTCAGGACTTCGGTAACCGTATCGCACACCATCAAAGCGTGCCAAGTTGGAACTAGCCTCCGCATTGGCCAAGATATAGTAAGTAGGTAACGCATAGGCTAGCAATGGAAAGTCCACCGCCTCTACTTGGTGACCAGCCTGGCGCAACGAATCTAGTGTGGCCTGGGTTTGCGTCCGAATCGCTGGTTGCAAGCCAGGGTGTGTCAGGGCTATGGGCCAATAAGCCACTTTAGCTTTGCGATCGAACTGTAGTTGTGCCGTATAAGTGGGAACAGGCTGATGGGACACCGTGCTGTCAAATTCATCTGGCCCTGCAATAATCTCCAATACCGCTGCACAAGCTTGGACACTTTGTGCAAAAATACCAATGGTGTCAAAAGAAGAAGCATAGGCAATAAGACCATGGCGAGAGATCCTAGCGTAGGTGGGTTTAAGCCCTACCAGACCACAAAAAGCGGCGGGTTGCCTCACAGAGCCTCCTGTATCCGTTCCAAGCGACACATGGCACATATGGGCTTGCACTGCCACAGCTGATCCACCAGAAGACCCTCCTGATACTCTAGTAGTATCTAAAGCATTGTGCACTGGCCCAAAGGCAGAGTTTTCATTGGAGGAGCCCATGCCAAACTGGTCACAATTCTGGTGGCCAATGATGATGGCATCTTCGTCCACAAGCCGTTGCACTGCCGTAGCACTGAACTGCGATACAAATCCTTCTAAAATCTTGCTAGCCGCTTGTACAGGGTGGTCTTTGTAACACAGCAAATCTTTGAGCCCTACTACCATGCCACTCAGTTTGGAAAGAGGGGCTACTTGGCGCCTCCGATCTATGGCAACAGCTTGCTGCTTAGCCTCCTCCGCATAGGTACGCAAAAAGGCATTGAGATGAGCCCCTTGCGCAATGTTGTGCAAGCACTGGTCAACTATATCCTTACAAGTAGAAGTACCTTGCTGCAACGACGCTTGCAATTGAGCAAAGGAGAGTAGTTCGTTCAAGTTATCCGTCTTTTCTTTCTTGAGGCTGGTCTTCCAACTCTTCTGCGATCTCTTTGGTGGCATTTTTGAACTCGCGGATGCCTTTGCCTAGTTCTCTAGCAATTTCAGGAATTTTTTTAGCCCCAAACAGGACGAGGAAGACCAAAAGGATTAGAAGTAGCTCTCCACTGCCTACTCTTCCAATAAAAGCAAGACTATTCATGACATATTGTAGTTGGTGAAACCCACAAGTTTAGCGAATAATGCGCCCCTGGCCAATTCTATATGGGTCTAATATCAGGCGATGTATGTGACTTGCAGGCTTGCCCTAACAATATCTCTCATGGAGCAGTCGTTGTGTTATCTTTTGTAAATAATGCAAGAAATCAATTAGATTGGGGTGCTTAGGCAGGGAATCCAGCTGTAAGCAACAATTCAGATATACTCAAGTTGCTGATTACCCCGACTATCAATCATGATCGCCAAGACTAAAAAGTACAAACTAACTACCAACACCTACATGCAACTCGGACTCCGCAACATCATTCGGGAGCAATGGTGGGTGTTTCTCATTGCCTTGGCCATTGTGAGTGGGACTTTTTTTGTTAGAACTATTTGGTTTGTGCTGGGGGCCAGCATGGGGTTGTTACTTTACTTCTTGTTTTGGCTCATTCAGTTTTATGGAATTACCTACTTAGAGCAAAATAGGCTTCTTTTTGAACGGTTGTGCTACGAAATCTCCAGCCAACAGATTATCATCCAACTGACTTCCAAGCAGGGCATGCCCATTGCGTGGGAGCAGGTCAAAAGGGCTACACAAGGCAAAGATTATTTTTTGTTGGTCATCTCTAAGACCCATCTGATTCACTTGCCGTACAAAATTTTCAATAGCAAGCACGAAATCAAGTTGGTAGAGACGATTTTGAAGCGCAAAGCACTCATTTAGCTTATTGACGAGTTGGTCGTGATGAATTGCTTACTCCTTTCCTGACTAATACTGCGTAACATGTTGGACGCTGAGGAGCTCTAGTGTAGCCTGGCCTGCATGCAGCATGTTCGTTGATGCATGACAACCACAGGGCAGTGAGGATGTTGAAGCATATAAAAATTTCTAAGATCAGCGGTACAGCACCGCATTCAACGCACGCAAGGTCTTTTCGGCATTGGGCAAGGCTTCTTGGATCAGGGTAGGTGCGTAGGGCAAAGGTACATCCTCGCTATTAACCTTTTGAATGGGCGCATCGAGATAGTCAAAAGCATGCTTTTGTACTTGATAGGCAATCTCTGAGGCAATGGAACCCAAAGGCCAGGCTTCTTCAACGATAACAAGGCGATTGGTTTTTTGTACAGACCGAATGACAGCAGTCATGTCCAAAGGCCGCACCGTCCGCATGTCGATCAACTCCACTTCCACCCCTTGCTGTTGCATGACCTGGGCAGCTTCCCAGGCTACTTTCATCATCTTCCCAAAAGAAACAAGGGTCACATCTTTTCCTTCTTGTGCTATTGTTGCTTTGCCAATGGGCAACAAGTATTCACCTTCCGGTACTTCGCCCATGTCGCCATACATCAATTCAGATTCCATAAAAATCACTGGATCATTATCGCGAATGGCGGCCTTGAGTAACCCCTTGGCATCATAGGGATTAGAAGGAATCACGACTTTGAGCCCGGGACAATTGGCATACCAATTCTCAAAACTCTGGGAATGTTGAGAGCTTAGCATGCCTGCATTGCCAGTAGGCCCACGAAATACTATGGGCACAGGAAACTGCCCACCGGACATGGACATCATCTTGGCAGCAGAATTAACCACTTGATCAATCGCTACCAAAGAAAAGTTAAAAGTCATGAACTCGATGATTGGCCGCAGCCCGTTCATGGCTGCCCCAATGCCCAACCCGGCAAAGCCAAGTTCGGAAATGGGCGTATCGATCACCCTGTCAGGGCCAAACTCGTCGAGCATGCCTTGGCTAACTTTGTAAGCCCCGTTGTATTCAGCTACCTCTTCCCCCATCAGAAAAATGTTGTTATCCAATCGCATCTCTTCGCTCATGGCTTCTCCCAAGGCTTGTCTAAACTGTATATTTCTCATCGTCGGGATGTTTTTGAGGTGGCAAAAATAGCAATATAAGATCATTGCAGAAGTAATTATAAATTAGAGTAGGGATGTTTCTTAGTCACGGGACTAACTATTGCTATCCTTTATCCATCACCAGTCAATAATGTCAAAACTACACTCATTATGCCTATCAAAACTTCCTTACCCCTGAGCTATACAAGCTACTACGTAGAAAGAAGAAAGACCAAGCGGGTGTTTCTTCAACAGATAGCCCAACTTATTCATTGGGACGCTCTTACCCACCTACTGGCGTATTGGTGCAACACGGAGCCATGATAGATGCCTCCGTGACGCCTACTCTGCGTAAGCCTAAGGGCAAGACAAGCTACACGCTGGAGCCCTGAGGATCAAGAGCCTATGCAACGTTCTCTACAACCAGGGGTAGACCAAGAAGCCAGATGGGTCAAAAAGGGGAGGCAACTGCAGTAGGACTACAAGCGCCATTAACTCGCTGAGTCTAAGGAGGGCTTGGTTTTATCGGTCCATACGACAGCCGCTAATGCCCATGATAGCCAGTACCTAGGCGCCTGTTTGCGTAAGGTTCCGCCTACATGCAGGGAGTCGTGTACTGGCTGACAAGGGCTACTGTTCTCAGCGCAATGAAGTCCTGCTCGCTAGCAAGGGACTGCGTAGTGGTATACGGCGCAAAGACTGCCGTAATAAGCCATTGGCGAGTTGGGCGAAGCGGTATAATCAGCTGGTGGGTAAGGTGCGCTATAAAATAGAGCGGGTCTTCGGGAGCATCAAGCATTGGTTCGGTGGGTTAACAGCCCGATATGTAGGCCTGGTAAAGACTCACGGCCAGTATGTGTTGGAGGCCTTAGCGTACAACTTAGTATAGGCTCCCTGGGATTCTTATGTCCCATGCACAATAATAGTGGGCAAATGATCGCTCATAAGGCGTGCTATGCTTCCTATAGGAGCACATTGCACTGGAAACATGTGGGGTGAGAAATACCCAAGAAGCCTCCCAAAAAAGAGTAAGCGTCGACCGACAACTATTCTGTAATGGTCTCATTACAGCACGTTGTGAAAAAAGCCCTAGGTTGATATTCTCTTGTAGTCCCATTCTGCCTGCATACCAGCACAAGTTAAGGCTTTCGTTTACCCTGTAGGTAGTCATTGATAACTGCTCTGGTTTCTTGGATAGAAAGATTGCTTTCGAGGGTCCCGTTTCTTGCTACGGAGATTTGGCCTGTTTCCTCCGAGACTACCAGAACCAATGTATCTGTTACCTCTGTCATGCCAATGGCAGCCCGGTGTCTTAACCCGAACTGTGGGGGCAAATCTTGGCGCTCTGTGACTGGCAAAATACTCCTGGCTGCTATAATCTTATTATTGTAGATAATCACGCCTCCATCGTGTAATGGACTTTGGTGGTTAAAAATAGCCAAGAGAAGACGCTTGGAGACTGCTGCATCGATGAGATCTCCAGATTCCTTGTAAAACTTAAGATCATCTTCGTTAGAAAGAACAATAAGTGCCCCCGTGTTACTCCCTGCCAAAGCTTTGGCAGCTTCTACGATGGGTGTAACATCTACCCCTATCTTGTTAGCCTTTTTATTGCCAAGAAGACGGCCTATCAGTGCGCTACCACTCAAGGCAGTGGTACCACCAATCCAAAAAAGAAACCTTCTGATCTCCTGCTGAAAAAGAATAATGGCTGCCAGAACGCCCACCTCCATAAACTTCCCTAAAATAGCTGTCAGAAGCTCCATGCCAGCCGATCTGACGATAAGGTAGGTGAGAGACAATAGCAAGAAGCCTATAAAAATCTTAACAGCTGTGCTCCCCTCGATCAGTTTATAAACCCGATATAGCAGCAAGCCAACTAGGAATATGTCAATAATCTCACCTAGTCCGACATCGAGAAAACCTATGCTAAATAAGGGGGTCAATCCAAGTTACAGTTAAGGGGTCAACTAGTACAACGGCTTTAAGTGTACGGCATCTACCAAGAGAGTGCCATGAATGCTTTTTTCCCAACTACAACTTAATCGAACACTGTTTTTCTTTTTTCAAAACCCTTGCAATCTAAGGCTATACACAATACCGGCGTAGAAAGGCTATAGTAGACCCGCAAAGTAACTTAAATAGTCGAGAACCCCATTATTTTTGATACTATGCCCAAGCAGCCAACCCTTGCCTCGTTCACAAACTTCTGGTTCCTAAATGGTAGGCCATCTGGCAACAATACGCTGGCTGTAGCTGCGATTTGAGTTTACTTAAGCATTCTGAGACTGTTTCGAAACTAGGGTATCTATCCGATTTAAGGTAAATCAAGGGTAATTTTCAAGAATTTTGCAATAGTTTCGTTCCTTCTGTTGCACTGGATTTCTGCACAGCTTGGTACATTTCCTGCGAAGACTGTTGCCAAGCCTTCGTTCAGCGCTTCTATGGCTTGGCTGCCCTCTGCTTAGGATAGCTTCACCTATCGGTGTAAAGGCATAAACACTAATTCTCTTAACTTTGCGCCATGCAAGGTCAACTCAAAGTCTACAACACCCTTACACGCCAGAAAGAACACTTCCTACCTCTGAACCCCCCACTGGTGGGCATGTACTTGTGTGGCCCTACCGTCTATGGCAAGGCTCACTTGGGGCATGCCCGTAGTGCTATCAATTTTGACACTATTTTCAGGTACTTGAAGCATCTGGGCTACCAGGTACGGTATGTGAGAAATATTACCGACGTAGGGCATTTGGAAAGAGATGCTGACGAAGGCATAGACAAGATTGCACAACAGGCGCGCCTAGAGTCCCTAGAGCCTATGGAGGTTGTTCAACGCTACACCAATAGCTACCACCAGGACATGGATTTGCTGAATGTGCAACCTCCTAGCATTGAACCAAGTGCTAGCGGACATATTCCTGAGCAGATTACTATGATCCAGCAGATCATCAAGGCAGGCTTGGGGTATGAGGCCCATGGCTCTGTGTATTTTGATGTGGAAGCGTATAACAAGGCCCATCACTACGGAAAACTTTCAGGCAGAATCGTAGAAGATCTACTGGCGGACACACGGCCACTGAGTGGCCAGCAGGAAAAACACAATCCATTGGACTTTGCTTTGTGGAAAAAGGCTACTCCAGGGCACCTGATGCGCTGGCCTTCACCTTGGGGCGAAGGCTTCCCGGGCTGGCATATAGAATGCTCAGCCATTTCCACAAAGTATCTAGGGCAGCCATTTGATATCCACGGAGGAGGTATAGACTTGCTTTTCCCACACCATGAGTGTGAGCTTGCACAAGCACAAGCTGCTTCCCATGCCGAACTCGCTAAGTACTGGTTCCACAACAATCTAATTACCATCCGTGGCCAGAAAATGGGAAAGTCATTGGGCAACGCTATTACTTTGGAACAACTTTTTAAAGGTAGGCATCCGCTACTGGACCAGGCTTACAGCCCCATGACACTACGTTTTTTTGTATTACAAGCCCACTATCGCAGTACAATCAGCTTTTCTAACGAGGCATTACAAGCTGCCCGGAATGGTTATCTCAAGCTGATGAATGGCCTAAAAGTACTCACCGAACTCCCCGTCCCAAAAGATAGTGGTGCAGGCATGGACCAAGACATGGCCGCACAAATCAAGCACAGCTGTAATCGCTGTTATGAGGCTATGAACGATGACTTCAACACAGCCCAGATGATAGCAATGCTGTTCAACTTACTCAAGTCTATCAATGCATTGCGGAACGGCCAATTATCTCCTTATTTGCTAGGCTCGACAGTTTTTGAGAACCTAAAAAATACGTACGCCACTTTCGTGCAGGACATCCTAGGGCTGCGCCAGGAATCTAGCGTCTCTGCAACAGCACTCATCGATATTTTACTAGGGCTATACAGCCAGGCCAAGGTGCAAAAACAATACGATCAGGTAGATGCCATTCGAGCGCAACTACAGGAGCTTGGAATTGCTTTGCAGGACACGCCAATGGGAGTACATTGGTGTTATACATAATGGGGGTGGGATTAATTAGTCCAGCAGCTCAGCAAGGTCACGCCACAGTTTGTGCAAAGTAGCGGCAAAAAGAAGTAAGCGCGCAAGCATTGCACTTTGGTTTGCGTGCCAAGCAGACATACCGTCCATGCAAAATTAGCCAGTGGTGTGCCTTGGCTATATATGCTTCAGGTAAGTGCCGAACCAGTTGCTGCTCTACAGCCAGGGGCGTTGTAGCACTTTCATTCACCAAGCCTAGCCGCTTTGACACGCGAAACACATGCGTGTCTACAGCCATCTTGGGCTGGTTGTACAGCACAGAGGCGATCACATGGGCGGTTTTTCTGCCCACGCCCGGCAACTTCTGTAGGTCTTCTACTTGTTGAGGTATAGCCCCTGCAAAGTCTCCCACCACCATTTTGGCCATGTTGAGTAAGTGTTTGGTCTTGTTGTTTGGGTAAGAGATGCTTTTGATGTAGGGGAAAATCTCTTCAAAGCTACTATGAGCCATGTGCATAGGCGTAGGAAAGGCCTCGAACAACGCAGGCGTAGCCATGTTGATACGCTTGTCCGTACACCGTGCACTCAGAATGACTGCAAGGAGTAACTGAAAAGGATTTTCATACGTAAGTTCGGTAGTTGCCTCGGGCTGGTGTTGGGTAAAGTGGTCAATGAAAGCCTGGTAGCGTTTTTTTTTGGTCATGATGCACCCTATTTTACGCAAAATACAGCAATACTGCTGTCACGTACTAATTCCCTGCCAAAACAGGAGTACTTCCTCATACGTCGGTTTACCTGCTTTCTTGCGTTTGGTTACCATAGACTATTTCCATACATTTGCGGTCTTGAAATAGGAAGACAAGCATCGTCCAATCAAAACCAAAACGCAATGCTGACCATACAACAATTAGTCAGAAACGGCAGAAAAAAACCAAGCAGTAAATCGAAGTCGCCCGCCTTGAATAGGTGCCCACAACGCAAAGGAGTTTGCGTCAAAGTGTATACTGCCACCCCCCGAAAGCCAAACTCAGCGATGAGAAAGTTAGCTAGGGTAAGACTTACCAGCGGCAAGGAAGTATTGGCCTACATTCCTGGTGAAGGGCACAACCTGCAAGAGCACTCTATTGTATTGGTCAGAGGTGGAGGACCCAAAGACTTGGCCGGTGTGAAGTATACGATCATACGCGGTACGCTAGACACTGCCGGTGTAGAAGGCAGAAAACAAGGAAGGTCAATGTATGGTGCTAAAATACCTAAGTCTGGTGCTAAGAATCCGAAAAAATAAACTTTTAATGATGCATTATGAGTAACTGTTAGCATACTAGCAGTTGGACATAACAAAGCAAGAAAATGAGAAAAGGACAAGCAAAACAAAGACCTCTTTTACCTGATCCTAAGTACAAAGACCCACTCGTGACGAGGTTTGTGAACTCTCTCATGAAGGATGGTAAGAAAAACCTAGCCTATACTCTATTCTACGACGCCATTGCTAAGATAGCAGAGAAGACAGAAGAAGAAGGGCTAGAAGTATGGAAAAAGGCATTAAACAATGTGATTCCTTCCATTGAAGTGAAAAGAAGACGGGTAGGAGGTTCTACCTTTCAAATTCCCATAGAAGTGAGAGCTGGTCGCAAGATTTCCTTGGGTGTCAAATGGCTTATCAACTGCGCAAGAGCCAGGGGAGAAAGAACAATGACAGAAAGGTTGGTGAATGAGACCATTGCTGCTTCTAAGGGAGAGGGCAATGCTGTTAAGAAAAAAAATGATATCCACAAAATGGCCGAGTCCAACCGAGCATTTTCACATTTTAGAATTAAGTAATGAGTAAGGACCTAAGCTATTTGAGGAATATAGGCATCATGGCCCACATTGATGCTGGTAAGACAACGACTACAGAGCGGATCCTCTATTATACGGGCCTTACCCACAAAATAGGTGAAGTACATGAGGGGGGAGCAGTAATGGATTGGATGGAGCAGGAGCAAGAAAGAGGCATTACCATTACCTCTGCTGCAACGACTACCTTCTGGCAGTATCCTACTTCTCAAGGAAGTCCCACGGATGCTACTAAAGCATACAAAGTCAACATTATTGATACGCCTGGTCACGTTGATTTTACTGTAGAGGTAGAACGTTCCTTGCGTGTACTAGATGGTGCTGTGGCCCTTTTTTGTGCTGTGTCAGGTGTGGAACCCCAGTCAGAAACCGTATGGCGACAAGCAGATAAGTACCGGGTGCCTAGAATATGCTTTATCAATAAAATGGATAGGGCAGGTGCAGACTTTTTCCATGCTGTAACAGAGATTAGGGAAAAACTAGGTGCCAATCCTGTACCACTACAAATTCCTATTGGTAGCGAAGATAATTTCAAGGGGGTTATTGACTTGATTACCAACCAAGCAATTATTTGGAATGAGGAAGACTTAGGCATGACTTATCAGGTGGTACCTATTCCGGAAGACCTACAAGCCGCATCAGAAGAATGGCGACAAAAATTAGTAGAAAGTGTAGCATCATACGATGATGCTTTGCTAGAAAAATTCTTCGAGGATCCCAGTAGTATTACTAAAGAAGAGATGATCGCTGCCATCCGAAAGGCCGTGATTGACCTATCTTTCTCGCCTGTACTTTGTGGATCAGCCTTCAAAAACAAAGGGGTACAAGCGCTCTTGGATGCCGTGTGTTCGTATCTTCCTTCACCGCTAGATTTGCCCCCTGTACGGGGTATTGATCCAACGAATGACCAAGAAACAACTAGAAAGCCAGACAACCAAGAACCTTTTGCTGCGCTTGCCTTTAAAATCACTACCGATCCTTTTGTAGGCAGACTGGCCTTCATGCGTGTTTATTCTGGCAGTCTTGATGCGGGTTCTTATGTATACAACAATCGAACAGGCAAAAAAGAACGCATCTCCCGTTTGATGCAAATGCATTCTAACAAGCAAAATCCTATCGGCATGGTCGAAGCAGGTGACATATGTGCTTGTGTAGGCTTTAAAGACATCAAGACAGGTGACACCCTCACAGACGAGAAGCATAAAATCATACTGGAATCCATATCCTTCCCAGAGCCAGTCATTGGCTACTCCATTGAGCCCAAGACGCAAGCAGACGTGGACAAACTATCGATGGCCGTCACCAAGCTCGTAGAAGAAGATCCTACTCTCAAGGTAGAAACCAACGAAGAAACTGGCCAGACTATTCTGAAAGGCATGGGTGAGTTGCACCTAGAAATTATTATTGAGCGTCTCAAGAGGGAGTTTAAGGTAGAAATCAACCAGGGTGCGCCACAAGTAGCATATAAGGAGGCCATCACTACCAGTGTAGAACACAAAGAAGTGTACAAAAAGCAAACAGGTGGCAGAGGTAAATTTGCGGATATTTCCTTTGAGCTGGGTCCTAGAGAGGATGAAAAGCTTGGGCTAGAATTTGTCAACGAAATTGTAGGAGGTGTTATCCCCAGGGAATTTATTCCTGCTATCCAAAAAGGTTTTGCAGCAGCCATGGTTAATGGACCCTTGGCTAGTTACCCTGTAGAAGCCATGAAGGTGAGGTTATTCCATGGTTCCTTCCATGAGGTAGATTCGGATTCGCTCTCCTTTGAATTGGCAGCTAGAATAGGTTATAAAGAAGCAGCAAAAAAAGCTCATCCAGCACTTATGGAGCCTATCATGGCCGTAGAAGTGACTACTCCTGATGAATTTACAGGGGCTGTTACAGGTGACTTGAACAGGCGTAGGGGGCTCATGAAAGGTATAGAAGCCAAAAGAGGGGTTCAGATTGTCAAAGCAGATGTACCGCTGGCAGCACTCTTTGGGTATGTAACAGACTTGCGCACCATCACCTCAGGGCGTGCAGCAGCCACTTTAACCTTCTCCCACTACGAGAAAGTACCTAAAAATTTGGCAGAGAGCATCATAGAAAAAGCAAAAGGAGCAGCACCCAAATAATCGATCTATGAATCAGAAAATACGTATCAAACTCAAGTCCTATGACCACAATCTGATCGACAATTCTTCGGAAAAGATCGTCAAGGCTGTGAAGGCTACAGGAGCTATTGTTAGCGGTCCTGTTCCGTTACCCAGCAAAAAAGAAATCTACACAGTACTCAGGTCTCCTCACGTAAGCAAAAAATCCAGAGAGCAGTTTCAATACGCTACTTATAAAAGGCTTATAGATATTTACTCCAATAGTTCCAAGGCGGTAGATGCTTTGATGAAACTAGAATTACCCAGTGGTGTAGAGGTAGAAATTAAAGCCTAAACACGCATCAGGCTGAGCCTATTTGGTTTTGGGAAAGAATCAACACCCAGCTGGCGAGCAGGCTAGCGTACCCATGCACCACGCAAATAAGGTAATAAGCAAAGGTGTTTATTTAAAAAATGTCCGCTTTATGCTCTGTGCGTCGCTCAAATAGGTATTTCTTTCCGAGCTCTTGTCATTTCTTTTTTTCCAGGCGGACCAGGAAGTGATTCTACGTGCATACCTAGCCGTTTGAGATCGCGCTTGAGTTTTCCTTGTGCGCAATAAGTGACCATAATTCCATGGTGTTTCATCATATGATACACTTTTTGTAGTAAATCAACGGACCACATAGCCGGCTGTTTGTTAGGTGAGAATGCATCGAAATAGACGATGTCAAAGGTATTGGGCGGCGCAGAAAAATCTTGCAGGGAGCGATTACTTTTCTTAAGCAGGAAATAATCGGATAGTTTACAGAAAGATGTAGCTGCCCCCTGATGTAGCTTTTCAAAAGTTGCTTGTAAGCCTTTGTAGGTGATGGGACAGTTTTTTTGTTGGGCAAGCTGCGCTGCATAGTTGAAGCGCCGTATATACTTCCAGGGAATAGGATAGGGTTCCAAGCCAGTATAGGTTGTGTGCACGGGCTTTGTTAATAGTGCCAGATGGGTGAGTAACACATTCAATCCGGTGCCTAGCCCTACTTCCAGGAGGTTGACACTGGATGGAGCTTGATTATTTAGCCAATGCAGCAGACCATGCTGAATAAAAATATGCTTTGACTCCTGGATAGCGCCATGTCTAGAATGATAAGTTTCATCCAGTGCAGGCATCCATAAGCTATGTGATCCGTCCTTAGTAAAGATTAACTGAGGCATTGAGTTCTGTGTATGCATGGCCTTTTCTACAATACCCAAAGCTGTGGAAATCGCTTATTCTTTACGTTGATAGTAGATAGTAGAACAATTGTCAGTGTCGAGGACATGCTGTGCTGTACGCTGTATCTCTTCTGAGGTAATCTTGCTAATGCTTTCAGCTTCTTGATTCACCAGGTTCGTATCTCCCAACACAGTAGCCATGGCTAGCTCTTGCGCTCGATGGAGCAAGTCTACTTCCGAAAATATCCGGTGTGCTTCGGCCTGGTTTTTTACTTTTTCCAGCGTTTGTGCCGATATGGGCTGCTGCTGTAGGGTCGTAATAATGGCTTCTATTGCCTCCTCTGCCACTTCAAAAGAAATACCACTGTTAAGACTGCCACTAATGATGCACAAGCCTGGATCGGTAGTTTCAGTGGTATATGCCCCGATTGTATTGAAATACTGCTTGGCATCGACCAGCTGTTCATACAATCTGGAAGATTTACCCTCGCCCAAAATGTCAACCAGTAACCCAACCGTAGGATAGTCTTGGGACAATCTTCCTGGCATGTGATAGGCTTTGTAAAGGGCATCTAAGGGAACATCAGCCGTTATTCGAAGGCTTCTTGTAGATATTTGTGCAGGCTCTTGGGGCAAAGCTCTCTGATAAACTGGGCCGGCAGGAATCGAGGCAAACCATTTTTCACTCAGCTTTTTGACTTCAGCGCATTGCACAGCTCCTGCCACGACCAGCACGGCATTGTTAGGCACGTAAAACTTGTAGAAGAAAGCTTTTACTTCTTCTATCGTAGCGTTTTCGATATGGTCAATTTCTTTGCCAATAGTAGGCCAGCGGTAAGGGTGCTGGGTGTAGGCCAAGTCGCACAATTTTAGCCATACATCGCCATAAGGCTGGTTGAGATACCTTTCCTTAAACTCCTCGATCACCACTTTTTGTTGTACTGCCAATACCTGGGGAGCAAATGATAGCGCCAGCATGCGGTCTGATTCGACCCAGAACGCAGTTTCAAGATTAGCGGCAGGCAAGGTACAGTAGTAGTTCGTGACATCAGGGGTTGTATAGGCATTGTTGTCGCCCCCTACTTGCTGAAGCGCCTTGTCGTAAGCAGGAATGTGTTTGGACCCTCCAAACATCAAATGCTCAAAAAGGTGTGCAAAGCCTGTTTTTTCTGGTGCCTCATCACGAGAGCCTACGTCATACATGATGTTGACGGCAGCAACAGCGCTGTTGGGATCTTCATGGACAATGACCCGCAGACCATTGTCTAGGGTAAAACTTTCAAAGTCAAGCATAGCTACAAAAGTCAGGTAAGCTGACAAAGTTACACCCATTTCCTTCTTGTAGGATCGTTGGGGGTTGCGTCCCCAAGGCTGGCACCAATGGGCCCTATTCCTCAGCATCAAGCGCGTTCATACTGTTGGTCTTTGGCATATTTCTGTCAAAATTTGAGATTTGAATTTTTTTATTAGATTTGTGCACAAGTACATAAGATCGGTAACTTGTTCAAAACCCTCATGACAATGAAAAAAATTCTACTTAGTACAGTATTTGCACTGTTGTTTGTTGCAAATGTTCACGGAAAGCCTCCAGCATACGGGCGCATGACGGGCACTAGCACCTCGGACTTGGAGAAAATAAAATTTGGGGTTCACCTGTACTCAATCCTTTTTGGGCATAAGGTGGGGGCGTTTGTAGAATATAAAATACGTGAAGCCGTAGGTCTACAAACTGGCTTACTGTATTTCAATGATTTTTATGGAATGCAAGGTCTGGAAGGGAACTCAGATAAAAAGGTAATAGTGAATCCTGGGCACCTATCTGTACCTTTGATTGCACGATTTTATCCAGGAGAAGGAAGGCAATTTTGTATGTTTGCAGGGTTGCAAATCAACTACTTGGTTGGGGGCGATCTTATTTACGCAGACGAGGATAAAAAAGGTAAAGAGATCGAATCTATATTGTTGCCATTCTCAAAAGATTCTAGTTCAGGTAGTAAGAAAAAGTATAAAATAAAAGATACGAGTGCGCACGGATTAACAATCAGTAATTGGGGATCTCATGCTCTTGTGGGCTTTGACTATGAATCTCTTGGCGGGTTCCAGCTAGGTTTAGAATGCGGTTTTGGATTATCTAACTTGGCAAAATGCAAGGAAACACTTTTAAATTGGACGTTTAAGCCCACCCTAGGCTACAACTTTGCCAAGCTTTTGAACTAACATAAGTTCATCAACGCAATAAAAGGCTGCCCATAGGGTGGCCTCTGATTTTCCTGCTATCTGCCAAGCTATAAGGCCTCACTTGGGGGTATGCCGAATCATTGGTACTTTAGGTGCTCCCTAGCAAGCCAAGCATGAGCCACGACCCGCCTACCGAAGCAACGACACAGAATAAAGCAAGAAAACCAGATTGGTTGCGGGTGAAGCTACCGGTTGGTAGGGAATACACCAAGGTGCGCGCCATTGTAGACCAGTATAAGCTCCACACCATCTGTACCAGCGGCAATTGCCCTAATATGGGAGAATGTTGGGGGGCAGGCACTGCCACGTTCATGATCTTAGGGAATGTCTGTACCCGTAGCTGTACTTTCTGTGCAGTAGCCACGGGGAGGCCTACTGAATATGATACAGAAGAACCCAAGCGAGTAGCAGAAGCCATCCAGCGGATGGGGGTCAAGCATGCAGTCATTACCTCTGTCAACCGCGATGAGTTGCCAGACAGAGGCGCAGAGATCTGGTTTCAGACGGTCCAGGAAGTCAAAAAACTGTGCCCTGCTACGACTATAGAAACGTTGATCCCAGACGTAAAAGGAACCTGGGCAGCCCTGTATAGAATGATTGAGGCAGGCCAGGAAGTGGTGTCCCATAACTTAGAAACCGTGGAGGGGCTTTATCGCAAGGTAAGACCCCAAGCCAAGTATGCTCGGAGTTTGGCGCAGCTTAAGCTGACCAAAGAATATGGAAAAAGAACCAAGTCAGGCATCATGCTGGGGCTAGGAGAGACTGATGATGAGGTCTATAAAACAATAGATGATCTTGTAGACCACGGCCTCGATATTCTCACGGTAGGCCAATACCTACAGCCCACGCCATTGCATCTGAAGGTAGTGAAGTACGTGCATCCTGCTAAGTTTGCGCACTTCAAAGAGGAAGGCTTAAAGAGAGGCCTAAAATATGTAGAAGCAGGTCCTTTGGTGCGGTCTTCGTACCGAGCAGAAAGACATGTACATGTCTAAGTATTTCGCCAGCGTACCTCGAGACTGTTTGAAAACAGGCGAAAAAGGTCTTTGTACTTAGTCAAGGACAAGCAAAAATTCACTGCGTGAGTTCAATCTCTTCTCCATGCTTGTTAAAGAATTTGAATTCGGTGACACCTATGGAGGAATCTTCCAAAAGTTTTACCCACTTTTTATACTGAATTAGCCATTTTAATCTTTTCGATGGGAATCCAGAGGTAAAATAAGCGTATAGATAGGGGTGTACAAAGAGTGTTATTTCTTGTTCATTTTGAGTTTCCAATACTAGCTGGAGGTTCCTTTCAATCTGTTCAGCCACTGCGATAGAGGCATCTATTTTACCTGTTCCTGCACAAGCAGGGCACTGCTCTTGGGTTACGATATTCATCTCTGGCCTTACACGCTGGCGTGTAAGCTGCATAAGCCCAAACCTGGAGAGGGGTAGTACGGTTGTCTTAGAGCGATCCTCTTTTAAGTACTCTTTCATCTGTTGATAGAGCTCTCGCTTGTCCTCAGGGTTTTTCATGTCGATAAAATCTACGACAATGATGCCCCCCATATCTCTCAGCCTGAGCTGCCGTGCTATCTCTTTAGCAGCAGCCAGATTCACGTGCAATACCATCTCCTCTTGATCTTCCGCTGCAGTAGTCTTGTTACCACTATTCACATCTACCACATGCATGGCTTCTGTATGCTCAATAATTAGATAGCCCCCACTTGCCATGTTGACTGTCTGCCCAAAAAGCATCTTGAGCTGCTTCTCTATGCCGAAATGTTCAAATATTTTGGTCTTGCCCTGGTAGTGTCTGACGATTTTCTCTTTCTCAGGGGCAATCCTTTTGGTGTACTGCTTAATTTCATCATACGCTTCCTTGTCATCAACAACAATGTTGTCAAAAGACTCATTGAGCATGTCCCTCAGAATAGAAGAGGCTCGGTTTATTTCTCCTATAATTTTTTCTTTCGGAATTGCATTTTTGAGCTTATCAACCCCTGCTTCCCACTTCCCAAGCAAATCTTTAAGGTCTTTGTCTAGCTCAATTGCTTCCTTGCCTTCTGCAGCCGTTCTGACAATGACACCAAAGTTTTGGGGTTTGATAGAGGTAATCAGCCGCATGAGCCTATTTCTCTCTTCGCTGCTGGTAATTCTTTTAGAAAGGTTGACGGTGTTGATAAAAGGTACAAGGATCATGTACCTGCCTGCAATGGCAGGCTCAGCGGACAGTCGGGGCCCCTTGTTAGAAATAGGTTCCTTAACGACCTGTACGAGGATATGCTGGTTTCTAGAGAGTACCTCGGAGATCTTTCCTAGCTTGTCTATAGGCGGTTCAATCTTGAATTGACTAAGACCACGACCTAGATCCCCCCCCTTTTTAACAAGCTGGACAAACTTATTGAGGGAATTGAATTGTGGACCTAGGTCAGAGTAATGCAAAAAAGCATCTTTCTTGTACCCTATGTCAACGAAGCTGGCATTGAGGCTGGGGGTGATCTTCTTGAGGGTACCCAAATAGATATCTCCAACCGTAAAATTATTATCCTTTTCGTCTATGTGATATTCAAGAAGCCCTCCATCTTTTAGAAGCGCTATCCGAAAGCCATTTTGCGTAGCATTGATAACTAGTTCGTTAGCCAATCTTTCAAATGTTATGTTTAACTAAGGTGGATAAACAATCGAGAACAATGCGGGGAATACGTAAAAAAACAGACTAAAGGAAAAAAAGCCCGTTGATGCTTTTACTTCTTTTTGTGTCTATTCATCCGAAGACGCTTTTTGCGTTTATGGGTCGCTATTTTATGTCTCTTCCTCTTTTTACCACAAGGCATGTTACTAGTTATTTTTTAATGTTTTATTGTAGTGTACCGTGCGACAAATGCTCTGAGGACAAGGAGGTGAAGAAGGTATGCTAGTGCTTAGCTTATCTCCTTCTTAACAACAGCCCACTAGTCGCCTTTCTAGTACCTGCTTAGCTGATTATTTATAGTGTCTCATGACACACACCCACGGGGTCGCTAATTTAACACTTTTTTCCGAATTCCTACCCTTAGCACTAGCCCACCCCCCGCGACGCCCTGGTTATTGCCGCTCATGAAATATCCTTGCACTGAATGTGTATCAGGTAGCTTTTTCGTTATTACTATGACATGCTAAGTAGCATCCACTACCACGCAAGTAGACAATGAAGCTGCTTCTAAATACTATCGCACGCTTGCCTTAATCTTGTCTAGAAAGGCTTTAGACGGCTTGAAGCTGGGTATGTAATGCTCCTCAACAATGAGTGCTGTATTTTGGGATATATTTCTAGCCACCTTTCTGGCTCTTTTCTTATTCACAAAACTTCCAAATCCTCTAAAATGAACCTTCTCCCTTTTAGCCACAGCACTCTTAATACTTTGAAAAAGCGCCTCCATAGTCAGTTGTACATCTGATCTACTAATACCAGTTCTGTTAGCAATTTCCGAAACGATCTCTGACTTGATCACGTTGTTTGGGGTTAAGAGATGAATAAATCTATACCGAACTTTCAACTCAATTTTCATGGCTGCCGTACACGCACATGCTCATTAGTCTAGACAAAAATATGTCTTTTCGTCGAGTGCAGCCACGTTGTACTTTTGTATGCGTATAATTCCTTCATAAGGAGCCCATGGTGTTGTCACAACTTTCTATGCATACCCCTTCCGGTAAGTTTACCAAAAAGCTAGAAAAGGAGCTTTTTGCTCCACGGCTGATTGTTTGGTACCAAGTTCACAAACGAAATTTACCCTGGAGAGAGACGCATGATCCTTATAAAATTTGGCTTTCAGAGATTATTCTTCAGCAAACCAGAGTCGCCCAAGGGCTGCCCTATTACCAACGGTTCATTGAAAAGTATCCTTCTATTCAGGAGTTGGCGCATGCTGATGAAGAAGAAGTGCTACGTTTATGGCAAGGACTAGGATACTATACCAGAGCCAGGAATCTACATGCTTGTGCTCGTAGGATCGTCCATGAGTTGGATGGCAAGTTTCCTAGCACGTACAGAGAGCTATTGCACTTAAAGGGCGTAGGTACATACACGGCTGGTGCCATTGCTTCCATTGCCTTCAAAGAAGCTGTCCCTGTCGTAGATGGAAATGTGTACCGGGTTTTGGCCCGTGTATTTGGAGTAGATGAAGACATTACGTCTACTCAGGGCACCAAGGCTTTTTATGCGCTTGCGCAGTCATTAGTACCTAAAGAAGACGCTGATTTGTATAGCCAAGCTATCATGGACTTTGGGGCCATGCATTGCACACCAGTCAACCCAAAGTGTAAGTCTTGTATTTTTGAAGACTACTGCGTGGCACTCCATACTGGCAGGCAAGACACGCTGCCAATAAAGAGCAAAAAAGTCAAAATCAAGCAACGATTCTTACATTACCTTGTCATACAATGTGCCGATAAGCTATACATGAAATGCAGAAAGGCCCATGATATTTGGAAAGGTTTGTATGACTTCTATTTGGTAGAAGATAGGCGCCTCAGAGCGATGGATCGGTTGGAAGACACGTTAGTGATATTGATACGACGCCACAAATTATCGGTGACCAGTAAGCCTATTCTGTACAAGCACGTGCTAACACACCGGCGGCTACATGTTTATTTTTTGCATGTGCAAGCTACTGCGCAGTTTATCCAGGAAGCAACACCTTTGTTGAGTCAGGCTGGTATCAGAGCTTTTACAGTAGCCCAGACTAAGGCACTCCCCAAACCCATCTTGATCGATAATTTTTTGAAAGAAAAATTTTATGCCTAGTTTGTGAGTCCATAGGTTAATCAACCAATACTTAGTACATGTCAGCAGTCAATAAAGTCATTTTACTCGGAAATTTGGGTAAAGACCCTGAGGTAAGGTATTTAGAGAATGACAGAATGCGTGCTTCATTCACACTCGCTACCAACGAAACCTATAGAAATAAGGAAGGCGTAAGGGTAACTACCACAGAGTGGCACAACGTAGTGTTGTGGACACCGCTTGCTAAAATTGCCGAACAATATCTTGCAAAAGGCAAGCAAGTTTACATTGAAGGGAAGCTAACTACGCGCTCTTATGTAGATAGAGAAGGACAAACAAAATATACTACAGAAGTAGTAGGCCAGAATTTGGTTTTGCTCGGTAGTGGAAAAATCGACTCAGCTGACTCTCTTGATACACAAGGCATTGATGCACCTGGTATAGCAGAGGATGAAGGCGCAGATGGTCTTCCATTTTAGCGCTTACAACCCCGAAGCCTACCGTCTCAAGCCGTCATTCAGACCTAGCATAAAGGTTGTGAGCTGAGGCCCAGTGTGCGGTTTCTGTGCACTCATTTCGCAACGTACGAATTATCTATTTCTCCAACTTGCCTAACCTTCTCGACTCCCATCTCTACCTATTTAAGGGCTTAGCACTCGTAGTGCTCTTGTTATGCTCTGCAGTCATTTCAGGTACTGAAGTGGCTTTCTTTTCCCTTTCTCATAAGCAAATCACGCAATTCAAAAACACCCAAGACCCTAGAGAAAAAAGGATTTTAAAGCTCTTGCAGCATTCCAGGCGCCTGCTGGCCACTATCCTTATTTTAAATAATCTGATTAACGTTGCTTTCGTCACATTTTCTACGCACCTGCTATGGAGCATTGTTGGCGCAGACAATACAGACAGCCTCATCATGCTAGCTTATACCCTCATTTCCACAACTTTTCTTGTATTGTTTGGGGAAGTAATACCTAAAATTTACGCCAACCAAAACAATTTACACCTTGCCAAGCGTGTTACTGGTTTCTTAACCTTTGCTGTACCCACCTTACACCCACTTTCTAGTTTGCTTCTGCGTTTAGGTAATCTATTTGGCAAGGGCTTCTTGCAAGATAAGTATGAACTGTCTATCGATAAGTTGAACAGGGCACTAGAGCTTACAACCGCCAAAGGAACTTCAGAAGGGGAAAAAGCAATCCTTAAAGGGGTTGTGAACTTTAGCAGTCTAACGGCTAAACAGATTATGCAGCCTCGTATGGAAATTACAGCGGTGGACATAGCAATTAATTTTCATCAACTCATGGACCTGGTGAATAAGTCGAATCACTCGCGTTTCCCAGCTTATAAAGAAACTATCGATAAAATTGAAGGCATTCTGTACACTAAAGACCTACTGGCTCATATAGATGAGGATAAGCACTTTCAATGGCAGTCTTTGGTACGCAAGTGCTTTTTCGTGCCTGAAAATAAAAGAATAGATGCTTTACTCTTGGAGTTTCAAGAAAAAAGAGTGGAGATGACTATTGTAGTGGATGAGTATGGAGGTACTTCAGGCCTCATTACGTTAGAAGATATCATTGAGGAGATTATTGGAGACATTGCTGATGAATTCAATCAGGATGAGGCCATGTACCAGCAGATTGATGACCAAACATTTGTGTTGGAGAGCAAGATTTCTCTCAACGATTTCTGCAAAGTTATCGGGGAAAGCCCAGCTACTTTTGAGGAGGTAAAAGGAGAAAGTGAATCTCTAGGGGGGTTACTGCTAGAGCTCAATGGCCGCCTCCCCCATGCTAGCCAACAGATTGTTTTCCAAAAATTCACCTTCACGGTTGTTTCTGCTGATATACGCAAGATTAAAAAAGTGAAGGTAGAGATAGCACCTAAAAAAAATGGTGACGAGGAAGATATATAAATCCTACAAGTGAAAAAAATGCTATGAGACCTTTGCATGGCTTAGAATCATTTAAATGAACATTTTATAGTTGACGGACAGAGTTTACATGCAATAATGTTAGCTTATCCTACTTTTTTATGGACAATGAAGGGAAGTTCGTGTGTATGAAGCGATTGGAAATAGCATAGGACTATTGAAATGTGCTCTAATGCATAAATCTACCGTAAAAAAGTCTCGATATATAACCCAATCCTCGAGCAGAAGGCACTTACAATTGTGTCCACACAGCTACCCCTCATAGTCTGTGCTGCGAAACAGCCGTCTAGCTCACCGCATTTTTGTATTTAAAACTTCTCCATGTCTTGGATTGCATTGGATAAGTATGGATGTTGTTACGGTCGGTTCTACGAAGAAAGAGGGCGATCATGTACGCACAGTTTCAAAGATTTATAACCACAATGCTTCTTTGCAGCATAATTCTTCAGGGCTGTGAAGGCGTGCCTTGGAAGCTGGTTGAGGAAAACAATCCTAGCTACCAGCGGTAAAAAGCATAAGCCTAGAAAGCCTCCAAAATCGAATTTTCCTAAGTCAGTACAAAAGCAAGAGAATTCCAGCGCAGGCTCTATGGCACCGCAAGCCACCTGCTCCCCTGAAGTGGGGGGGTGCATCATCAGCCGATCTACCTAGCGCAGGACCTCATGCACTATCCCCTACGCCCTCGCAGCGCACCCCTTCTATCAGCCCATCCCGATCTTCTAGGCCATCAGCGGAGAAAGAAAAACCTATCTCAGCAATGAGCAATAAAAAAAAGCCCCGTCATGCGGTGTTGGACAAGGAGTCGATTGCTATTCGCAAGATTCCTACACTGGCTAAGTCTCGTTTATCTTCTCCTGCAGCACCTGCCAAAGCCCTTCGACCTACTACCCAAGTAGTCATATCTACTTTTAAGGATGCTGTTGTTCTAAAGTCCACATCCTCTCCTATTGCTTCGCTACAATCTCCGATTGGCCCCTTTGCGCTCTCCTCTGGCAGAGAGGTAAGGTTCAGCCAAGTAGCTGGTCGTTGGGAAGCTGTAGTCAAGGAATCATGGGGAACGTTTTCTAGAAAAGTCTCCTTGCCTGTGGCACGCAAAGAGGATCTATCCGTAGCGTTACACAACCTGGAAGGCAAGGAAGTTGTCCATACGAAAAGGCGTATCCAAATTTTAGAGACTGCTCAACCCCCAAGTGTGTATATGGGGTATCTAGGCCTGAGAGGTGGGATGGAAAAAGAGGAAGACAGTCAAGCACTGCCACCTAACGAGACATCTACTGCCTGGCACCCTCCCTTTGTCGCAAGACCAGCAAGCCTGAGAGTCGTGCACCCCCTTGTGCCAAAAAAGCAAGAAGAGGCCAAGGAGCGGGCCCCCAAAGTTGGTGGTGCACCGAAGATAGATCGCTCTTCTGAGGCACTGGCCACCGTGGCCAGCGCCTCACCCTGTGCACACCTCAATGCTCTATCAGGCCAAGTACACGAAGGGAGCTCTTCCAGTGCTCCCACCTCCACTGCCGCGCGCAGTCGCATGGCACCTTCGCTCCGTATAGCCCAAGCGAGGCCCCCATTGGCCCTCAACAAGCCTCCTACGCCCGGGGTCACGAAGCTTCAGCAGATAAAGACAGGTGAGGCTCTACACGCCCGGTATAGAGACCAACAAGCATGGGTTACACTACCCCCTACGTCATTAGGACTTTCTGACTGTAAAACACAGCCATCGCTACCTCCTCAAAGTGCTGCGCACCCGGCACAGACTGAAGAAAAGCCCAACACCAATGATACAGTCCCTCAGCCACCTTCCTGTGTGCCCTACTCTAGCGCTCAAGGACATCAGGTACGCTTTCAAGAAGCCGATGGCAAGTGGCTCGCCCAGGTACAGGATGGGTGGGGCCGTGAGCAGGAGCTTCCGGTGATTTGTGCACCGGACCAAACCCCTACACAAGCCCTGCAAAAGCTGGCCAGCAAAGCCCCTGGCCAACACAAGTACTGGGTGCATGTACTGGAGACCCACCAGCCACCCTGGGCGCCCAGGGTGGTTTATGTAGGGGCAATTGGTGTGCGGGGTGGGATGCAAGGAGATTACGTTGAACAGCTAGCTGGAAGTCAATACTTCGAGCTAGCTATTGCACAGCTTTCAGAAGATAGTGAACAGGTTAAGATGTCTGTAGCCCATATGGTTTTGAATATGATGATACCTGAACACTATGCATCGTTCTGCCAAGAAGTTCATGAAGTTTTTATGCTTTTACAAAGCTCCACGAATGCTGATGGGCTGATGAGACATTTACGGATGAGACATTTACGTTCGTTATTTGAATATATTAGAAACGTATCTGTTATTACCAACGCAATACCTCTATATGTGTCTACTTTTGGTTCTGAGCGAGCTGAGGTAGTGGGTATCGTAATAGCTCGTTTCTTACTACCTACGGGAAGACTTTCTAATAATCCTGTTAGACTTTGTAGAGAAAGCTGTCAAACTTTACTAGAAGGTATAAGGCGCATTGTTGCCGAACAAAGCATCAGGGGCAATGCAGGAAGAGAAGCAGAAGAGGAGTGTGATGCTTTGCATACAGAAGCTAGCAGGGAAGCCCACAGGCAACTTACCGAGCAAGAACGAATTCGTAAACAAGAATCAAGGGATCGAAGGCTAGCTGAAGAGCAATATCAAAGAGAACAAGAGAGGATAATACAAGCGCAAGAGGCAAGCGAGCAAGAAGCTTCATTAAGGGTAGAAAGGGAAAGACTATTAAATGCAGCGGAGAGAAGAAGACGTAGGATATTATCAAATTCTGCCAACAGGCTAGCGCGTATTCGTGGTACACAATCATTTGGATCAGAGCAACAGGTTTCGGTTGTCCATGCAGCTAATTCAATAGCACAGGTACCTGAAGTCAGTGTTCAAGTAGAAGAAGAGGTAGAAGCTAGGAATAAACCCAGGAACGTACACAAACTAGAAGCTAGTCAAGAGGTTATCGAATTTATCGGAAGATTTGAAGGTTTTCGTGCTCATATGTATAAGGTAAGCGGAGTGGGTAGATGGACCATCGGCTATGGCCACGAGTTTGATGACGAAGAAATACCACGTTATGAAGCCGGTATTACTAAAGTGCAAGCACAGGAGTTATTACACCAAGATGTGCAAGAGGCTATTGAGGAAGTTAGGGATTGTGTTTCAGTACAATTAACCCAGTATCAGTTTGATGCACTAGTAAGTTATGTGTACAATACCGGAAGCATACGTGGAACTAGGTTATTAATAAACCTTACCACAGGTAACCTTGAAGGAGCGGCCCGAGAGATGGATATTGTGACGCAAACGAATCCTAGTACAGGAGAAAGAGTAGTCCTTCCAGGCCTCGTAATAAGAAGGGAACAAGAGCGGCAACTATTTTTAAACGGTGATTATGGGAACTAGAATCATAACAATAGTGCTGAGTTTACTACTGTTTGCGCACTGCGAGCCTGAGCAGAGAGAGTATGTGATTAACCCTGCTGAATTTATCTATGGCCAATGGCGGTGCCACAAGCATATGTGGTGGACATACAGCAAGTACACCAGCAAACAGCTAGCGCTTGTGCTAGCCTCCAAGCTATGCGTTGAGAGAGACCGAATCTATTTTGAAGATAATGAAGTTATTAAGCCCTATTTCTTTACTCCTGGAGAGATCATTGTGGAAAAAATTCCAGAACAAGATATAAGGTGTATCTACAAAGTGCAGAAAGGACCACTCAAGCAGCTGTACACGAAAGAGGCGTTACGAAATTTAGATATGGTGTCTTTGGGTAAAGATGCGTATGAACTAGGTGTCATTTATTTAGACAAAGACCTTATGATCCTTAACTACTGTGGTGGTGTTACCTTTTTCATGGAAAAGATCCCTGCGATAGAAAAATATTACCAGGGGCAAGAGTCATCTATAAAGACGTTGGCTTTAGTGCAACCTTGTGAGTTTGTAAAACTGACTTACAGTGCACAAGGCACTTCGTCCCGACTCATAATAAAAGACCAGGTGGGTAAGACACTGTTTAGGATATTACTAGAGGGCAATGAGCAAACGAAAACGATCCGTGTGCCGCTCTCTAAGGTAACCGAGCTCACTTTTGAGGTATTCTCTTCGCATCCCTATTTTGAATGGCATCTAGCGGCGCTGGTCTACTAGCAAGCTATTAAAAGAAGCATAGGCAATGCTACAGCACGGAGCGTATGGCTCCTCTCGCTGTAAGCGCCATTGTCATCAGCACAGGCACCTAGCGAAGGCCATGCATCTTCGGCGGCAAGTGTTTATAAGTAGAAGAAGATCGTAAGATGCCTGCTACGCCAGCGACTGCGCCGAGTAGTAGTGAAGCTTCATCGGGAGCCCCTGCTCCAGCACAAGCTCCGGCAACGAGTGAGCCTACAGTGAGTGTGCAAGCAGAAGAAGAGGAAGAAGGTACCCCTGAAGCAACACCAGCTAGATGCCCTGGTAAGTTACATGTACAACACCGGCAGTATGGAAAATACCAAACTCCTAAAGAAGCTCAATGCAGGAGACTTTGAAGGAGCCGCCAGAGAGATGGATATTGTAACACAGAAAGGCACTGGAGGTAAGGTGCTTCAAGGGTTGGTAAAGAGACGAGCAGTAGAAAAAAAACTATTTTTATATGGGTATGATAACTAGAAACAAGCTCTTTGTTGTAGGCGCCTTATGTGTTTTTTTCTTTCCTTGCCAAGGATGTGCGCTGTATACAATCAACCCTGGAGATTTCATCTATGGAAAGTGGCAATACAAGAGCCATGTATGGTGGAAGTTTACTAAATACACAGACGAACAAGTAGCACAAATCCAATCATCAACGCTGCATATAGAGAAGGACCGCATTTATTTCGAAGGGGTTGACTTGGTCAATCCCTGCACCTTTACGAGTGAAGAAGTCAAGATTGAGAAATTGTCAGCATTGGATGAGAAGGACCTAGACCTAAGGTATAGTTTTCAGGGCCTTGGCGTTACGAATACACCCAAAGAGAATTTCAAGAATTGTATCAAATCGAGCTAGGCCCTCCCTACGAACTAGCCTCACTCTATCTAGATCAAGAGACGCTCATTGTCAACTACTGCGGCGGAGTCTCCTTTTGCATGAAGAAGCTCCCGCACGTGCAACAAGCCTACCAAGGTAAGGGAAGAAAAGCAGAGTACACACTGAATGTTCCGGAACATAGCAGTTTCCTACAACTATGCTATAGGCTTTCCCACATACAGGCTTGGCTTACGGTGAAAGATCAAGACGGGCGAGTATTATGCGATACCAAGACGGGTGCCAACCAAGAGACCAAGACAGTCAAGCTCCCTGTATCCCAAGTCAACACACTTACTTTTCAGGTAGCGACAGCAGATTCTGCCACCATGTGGGAACTAGATGCAGAAATTTATTAGCGGTACCACACAAGACTCCATTGTAACCCAGTGCAGCTATTGCCGTGTGGTGGGTGTCTGTTTGGTGCTTTTTTAGGGTAACCCTATCATCTCCGTACGTTTCTGCTCACCATACGGCGCGGAGTTCTTTTCGAAGAAAAAGGCTTCAATGATGAGGTGTATTTTAACAAAATAATATAGGCTACTGGCGTGGAGAAGGGCTGGTTGGTGAAAAAATGACCACCGCAGCAGGACAGGCTGTAAGGTTGTATCCGGTGCCCAAGAAGAAGCGCAAGACCGTAGGATGCCTATTAGACAAATACATTCTCAATGGGTACTCATTTTTTAGCGCTTGAAATACCCCAGGAAGATAATACCTAACCACTTTATCCTGTGCCAAATAAACCAGCGTAAGTCCTGCGTAGGTCTACTTGCCTGCCTTCAGCTTTTCGGCATTGTCTGCTATCCTCAGGGCATCTATAATGTGCCCTATTTCGCCATCCATCACAATAGGGAGGTTGTGTGCCGTGTAGCCAATTCTATGGTCTGTAATGCGTCCTTGGGGGTAATTGTAAGTACGAATTTTATCAGACCGATCGCCGCTTTTTACGATGGACTTTCTTTCTGCACCTACGGCTTCCTGCTGTTTTTTTAGTTCGCGTTCATACAGCCTTGCCCTGAGTACTTTCAAGGCTTTTTCAAGGTTCTTGAGTTGGGACTTGCCGTCTTGGCAGGATACAACAAGACCAGTGGGGAGGTGAGTGAGTCTGACGGCAGAGTAAGTAGTATTGACAGATTGGCCGCCAGGACCTGAAGAGCAAAAGGTGTCTTTTCGAATGTCATTCATGTCAATATCTACCTCTACCTCGCCCCTCTCAGGTAGTACTACCACACTGGCTGCTGAGGTATGTGTACGTCCTTGAGTTTCTGTAGCGGGTACACGCTGCACTCGATGCACGCCAGACTCATACTTCATGATCCCATACACCTCTTCTCCAGTCACGGTACAGATAAGCTCTTTATAGCCCCCAGCTGTTCCTTCGGTCATGTCAAGCAGATGCAGTGTCCAGTGCATCTTTTCTGCAAAGCGTTTGTACATCCTGAACAAGTCGCCTGCAAAAATGGCTGCCTCATCCCCGCCAGCACCTGCCCTAATTTCTAAAATGATGTTTTTGCTGTCATTGGGGTCTTTGGGAATCAACACCATCTTGATCCGCTCTTCCAATGTCTGTTTCTGCTTCTCCAAGCTCTCTAGCTCCTCTTTTGCCAATTCTCTAAAGTCGACATCTTTTTCCGTATGCAAGACCGCTTTAGCACTCTCTGCATCAGCTAAGACTTTTTTGTATTGGTCATAGACCTGTACAATTTTGGACAGGCCTTTGTACTCCTTGCTCAAGGCTGTGTACTGCTTTCTATCAGCCATAGTGTCTGGTTGTGCAAGCAATGTTACTAGTTCTTGAGATCGTGCCTTGATGGCTTCTAGTTTGTCAATCATCTTGGCCATTGGTTTTCTGGGCAAAAATACAAAAATTGTGGGCCATGATAATTGGGCATCATTATTATTGTTGCTATGTTAACACGACGTGTATCATCGCATGTGGCTGGGGCCATCCGTAGTATACAAAGCTGCCGCACTTGTGGTGACTGTGTATAGTCGCATATATATATGTAAATCTTACCAATACGAATCGCACATGGCCTACCATAACCTCCAGCGCTGTATCGTAGTATTCTTTGTACTACTACCAAGCTTCAGTGTACAGGCGACCACCTACGAACAAGATGAGGATGCGGAATCGTCTACACCACTGGCAGAAGATCTCTCTGCTTGTCTACAAGCCCTTGAAGAGCAACGAAAAATCCATAATAATAAGCGGCCACATGCCGATGTGGCAAAGGCGCTCGAAAATGTAGGACACGCCTACATAAAACAACGTGACTATCGACAAGGGTTGGTGTATTATAAAAAGGCACTCAAGATGACGAAAGCGCTATACGGAAAAGCACCGCATATAGAGATTGCCAATATGCTCAAAAATGTGGGATTTGCTTACGGGAAGTATCGGACCCCCCAGCTCACCTATTACAAGAAAGCATTAAGTATGTACAAGGTCTTGTATAAAGACCAATCACACGTAGATGTGGCCAATATGCTTTCTAATATAGGGCAGATTTATAATGACAGAGGGAATATCCGAGAAGCACTTTCTTACGCAAAAGAATCCCTCGCAATGTTCAAGACATTGTATGGCAATAGCCCCCATTTAAAAGTCGCTAACGCACTGTTTAATGTGGGAATTTCTTATCAAGCGCTGTTAGATCCTGACAATGCGCTGCTGCATTTACAGCAATCGTTGAAGGTATATGCCGAACTAGCTGATAGCGAGCTTTATGAGAATATGGCTGATGTACTGAACCAAATAGGATTAATCTACTTTGGCCAGAAAGATTTTGAACAAGGACTGGTGTACTTTAGGCAAATAGTAGAGGTATACAAGTCGCAAGGTGGCGGTCATGTATATTTCGGTCAAGCGCAAGCCATGCAAAACATGGGCATTTCGTATATAGAATTAAAAGATTTTTCCAAAGCCATACTGCACCTTGAAGAGGCGCTCAATATTTACAAAACACTGTTCAAAAATCGGGTTAAGCCTGTTGTACTGAATTGTCTTGACTCCATAGGATATGCTTATGAACAAATAAGCAACTTCCCTGAAAGCATGTCCCGTTATAAGCAGGCCTTAGAAATGTCGCAGGAACTGTATGATGTTGATGGGGCCTCATACAAGTCGGGATACTTTACAGAAAAGATAGCACGCGTTTATGGGCACATGCATCATCTTTCACTACAAATATCTTATCTCCAAACGGCCAAGGATATGTACCAACGTTTGGGTGAACAAGGAGCCAAGCGAATGTCTGACGGCATTACCACCTATAGCTTCATAACCGATGAGAATATAGCTCGTACTCAGTATGACATAGGTTGGGCATATTGTTTACTAGGTGACTTACAACAATCGTTAACACATTTTAGCTATGCCTCAAACGACTATAAAATCTTATACAAGGAGAACAAAGTTACGGAAGCGCTTCTAGAAGGCGCGATTCTATCGCTTAGGATGGTGGGCATGACCTACGGGAGCCTGGGCAAGTATAAGCAAGCAGAAAAGTACTATAGAAAGAGTCTTAAAGTGGCTCATGATCTGGATAAACCATATTATTACGCTTATGCTCATTATTACTTGGGGTGCTTCTATCATTTGGCCATGCGTGGTGTTTGTCAGGAAAAAACTAAGCAACGATACATCAAGAGCGCCCAAGTTGCTTTTGAATCAGCCGTAGAAGCTATTAATGAACCCGGTGCGGATCTGTTGACAGGTTATGCTGATTTCTTAATCGACACAGAGCAATTTTCTCCAGCTTATAATTACCTAACCCGCACCATAGCCAGTGGAGATAATGCAAGTAGTTTACAATATGTTTGGGGAAACCAGACTGCAGCACCGCATATTTTACAGGAAAAACTTCAACAGGAGAAAGTAGTGACAGTAAGAGCTATCGACTATGCGTTTTATCTACTGCTACATCACTACGAGGCATTTCAACAAGCGGGCATCACACTAGAACAGACCCAAGAAGCCTATCTAGCCGCTTACGCCCAAGGTATTAAAGCCAGAGCCGGCCAGCCAGGCAAAGCGCAGCAGGATGCGCTGGCTAGCTATCTTTTAGATAGTTTACAAAATGCTGGGAGCATGCACTAATGGAGTATGAGGGGGCGTAGTGTCTTGCGCGTATAGGATGAGGAAAGTTGTATTGGCATACAGCATATTGGGCTTGGTATGCTAGGTGGCTCAGGGGTAGATGGAAGAATACTACTAAAAAGCGTCTTCAAAATGGGTCAGCTGTGGGTGGTTACTATTTTGTTGCAGTATGGCGATGATATCAAACCGAATAGCATAGTTCCAGTCTTGTGCTATGATGTAGTGTTCTGCTGCTGCGCGCACTAGGGCTTGCTGCTTGGGCGTTACAAACGCCTCTGGATGACCAAACTGGTCATTGCTTCTAGCCTTCACCTCTACGAATACCAGAAGATGATTTTTTTTCGCAATGATATCAATCTCTGCACGCTGATAGCGGTAATTACGGGCCATGATGGCAAACCCTTGCCTGGTGAAGTAGCGAATAGCGAGCTCTTCTGCTTTTCTGCCCATTTGCTGGGCTGCTGTTTTCATAGAGAAAATCTTGGCTGGTTACTGAGCAAGAGTTTACGAATGAATGGTCTTTTAACAAGTTTCTAGTATCTCCATCTTGCATGATTTGTATTGCGCTCTGGGGTTATCATGTACGTCAAGAAAGGTGTAGGTAGGAAGTGTACTAAACAAGATTTAATCTTACAACGGATATCATTATGGGTTTTCTCTGTCAGTTAAGTATGGGTTGTTAGTTGCTTACTTGAGTTATAGAAAAGCGCATTGTTTTTCTCCAAGGTTCATTGCTTACTGTCCTCGAAAGTTTGTCTAGGTGTTTTCCTATAACAGTACTTGCCGCTATGAGGACATTCATAGTTGTAGTAGCGTAACCAACTATCTAAGCCTCCTTGTAAGTTTTCCAAATCCGTATAGAGCTTTTTCCTCTTAGGCGTGTTAAAGAACTCTTGTTTCATGGTCTTGTTAAAGCGCTCACACAGACCAATAGTCAATCTTCAGTTAATTGGTGAACGCCTGCAAATCTATCAACTGTAAGATTAAATTTAAGCTAGTACACCTTTTATGTGCTTTGGAAGCTATGGTGCTTTGTCAAGCCCGGTGTGCCGCCGAATAAACGTGGCATAATCCATAGCAGCGTTTTGATGGTGAGCTTATTATTCATGCGATGATTAGGGCACACAGCATGCGTGTTTATCGAAGACATGCCATTGTGGCCATCCTAGTCTTGGCAGCTATCATCACCCCACCCGATGTGATGAGCCAGCTATTCATTGCTATTCCGTTGGTGCTCCTTTATGAGTGCAGTATTCTCATCGCTCAGTTTGTAGCAAATAGAGACCGAGCACAGCAGCACTCATCTCGAAGATATATACGCGAAGTGTTCGTTCAAAAATTCTTTGTGCTGCTTACAGATATGCCCCATCTATTCATATAATTTCAATACGCCCTACAAGTGTTTTTGCTTTTTTTGCTTGGTCTTTCTGGAAAATTATCACTATATGGTTGCGCTGCAAAAGGATAAAGTATTTTACGCTATAGCCTGCAATAATCATGCCTCCTGTACGCTTCATCATGTGTTTTTGTATAGCTAGTGCAACTCTATATCCCTGTATTCATCAGTTCGCATACTGGCCTTTTCCCATGTTTGCATAGGGGACCCTTCCTGACCAGCCAGCGTCATTATTGTGTACCATGTAGAGATTCTTTGTCTTTTCTAGACCTCAGTGATCAAAAGATAGCACAGGAAACGATTGGTATAGCACTTTAATACAAAATTTCTCTCTAGTGGTATTTAGGAGGTGATTTCCCTACTCAAAAGCAGGCCAGAGATCCGGTAGATGCTCCTGATATATATTTCAGAGATATCGCTAATTTTAATTCACAGATTTGGGCTCAATAATACTTCCATGGCTATGCTCCGTAACATCTTATACTCCTTTCCAGTACAACTTCTTATTAACCATCTTAAGGAGAACAAAACCCTGCTATTCTTCTGGCTCATTCTATTTGGAGCCATTACAGGCGATTTAGGTGGATTCTTGGGGCTACGTCCTCTCCTCCTAGCCCCCGAATATTTGGGCCAAAGTGGATTCTGGAGTTTTTTTATCATGGGTGTCGCTATGGGTGGTTTTACAATGGCCTTCCATAGCACTAGCTGTATCATGGATATTCATCAGTTTCCTTTTGTAGGCGCTTTGTCACGACCTTTTTCCAAATTTTGCCTCAATAATAGCCTTATACCTCTTGCTTGCCTAATCACTTATACCGTCTCTATCATCTACTTTCAACGGGTAGAACAACAGAGCACGTCGATGGATGTTGCAGTTAAAGTGCTAGGCTTTCTCACGGGCTTTACGGTGACATCACTCTTGATGTTTGCCTACATGATTATTGCCAACACGGACATCTTTAAATATCGAGCTCAAAGTGTGACTAGGAGACTTAAGCAAGCTTTTCTTTATAGAGTCAACTTCATTCGAAAGCTCTTGATTGCCGAAAAGAATACGTTCAAAGTAGAAACCTACCTCGAGACTCCTTTTCGAATCGGCTATACCAAAGATTTGGATAAGTATTACAACCCATCTGTTGTCTTGCAAATATTCAACCAAAACCAACTTAGCCTGATCTTTTTTGAGCTGATGGCTCTAGTCCTGTTGTTTGCTTTGGGCTTTTTTGGTCATCATGCATTCTCTCAAATACCTGCTGCTGCCAGTGGTATCTTATTCTTGGCCATCCTCATGATGCTCTCTGGCTTTCTCTCATTTTGGACTAGGGGTTGGGCATCTACGATGATCGTCATTCTTGTGCTTGTTCTCAACATGCTTACTGAATGCGGTCTAAATCTTGGCGCTAAGGAAAGCCATGCTTTTGGGCTACGTTATGAATCGGATAGGGCTGACTACTCCCTTGAAAAGGTCAGACAGGTAAACAGCAGAGAGAATTATCTGAAGGACAAGCTTACCACACTGCAGATCTTAGACAACTGGCGCAAGAAATTTCCAGCTACTACAGCCCCTAAGCTGGTTATAGTTTGTGCCAGTGGTGGTGGGCAAAAGGCGGCCTTATGGGTATTGAGAGTATTGCAAACGGCTGACAGCATAACAAAGGGCAAGCTGATGGAGCACACGATGCTGATGAGTTGTGTTTCTGGGGGCGCCTTAGGGGCTAGTTATTTTAGAGAGTTGTGTTTAAGAAGAAAGCTGGGAGAGGTGATTGATCCTTATGATAAGAAGCACTTGGACAAAATAGCGTACAACACGCTAAATCCTATTATCTTCAATCTTGTAACCAATGACATACTGCTTGATGTCAACAAATTTCAATACCAAGGCATGACTTACCGACGAGATCGGGGGTACGCGCTCGAGGACCAGGTCAACAAGCACACAGACTTTATACTGGAAAAACCGCTCAAAGCTTACCGAAAGCCAGAGTTCGAAAGTGCTATCCCTATGTTGCTTTTGACACCTACTATCATCGACGATGGAAGCAAGCTTTTTATCTCTCCTCACAATGTTTCTTATATGGGGACAGATCTTACCAAAGGAAAGTTTGCTGAAGGAAATGGCAAGGTAAAGGGAATTGACTTCATGCATTTTTTTAGAGACCAAGGGGCTGAGAACTTACGCTTTTTAAGTGCTTTAAGAATGACTGCTACGTGTCCGTACGTCTTGCCTAGCGTAACACTTCCTAGTACTCCTGCTATGGAAGTGATGGATGCAGCATTGTTTGATAATTTTGGCGTTACTGACGCTGTGCGGTTTTTGTACGTTTTTCGAGATTGGATTGCAAAGCACACTTCAGGAGTAGTCCTAGTCACTATCAGAGTACCTATAAAAGAAAAAGAACGAGAAATAGATCAAGGCAACCCAAAATCTCTGTTCCAAAGGCTCATCAACCCCATTGGCAACCTCCAAAGTGCCTGGATCAATATGCAAGACATCAGGAACGACAACCTTATTGAGCTTGCTAACGTATGCCTTGAACATGAGATAGAAAAAATCGAATTCGAATGCGCACTAGCTCGGCAAGAGCAGGGCAGGTATTCTCAGCTTAAAAAAGCTTCGCTAAGCTGGCACTTAACTATTGGAGAAACGCTACATATTATTCAAGCAATTCATACAAAGAATAATCAACAGTCGCTGGAAAGGCTCAGGGTTTTGTTGGAGTAGCTAGGTATTTTAAATCAAATGAAAAGGGCCTTGCACATGAGGCCTTTGCAAGGAAAAGAAAAATGAAAAGGCTGATTTGATGGTTTGTAGAATATTGACTATCATGGCGGATTGCTGTAACCGAAGTAGCTATTTGTCGACTTTGGTTATCTCGGGGGAGGATGGGTGTCAATAGTGTTGCACTGGATATAACAAGTATAGTATTACAATGAACCAGCTGGGGTTTTCTCAGTTCAAATAACAATGAACGGTATGCTATTTCGGGTTCATAAGAAAGAGAACATATATTTCTACATCTCTCTCATGGTTAGTGTTGTTTTGTATTATTGCTGGTATGTCTTATGCACCAGGGTACTCGGTTCCATGTATATTGGAGTATTTTTTTTCTATGCAATTGTTATAGGCATCTGCCTCCTTTTCGCACACATCATATTGATCGGACATTTAGCGGGCAATGCGGTAGAAATTACAAAAGATCAACTTCCTGAAGTGCACAAGATAATTGAAAATCAATCACAGATTCTCGAGTTAAGTAACACACCTACTATGTATCTCCTACAAGGAGATGGGATTTTGAATGGCTTTGCCACAAGATTTTTAGGGACCAATTATGTGGTTCTTTATTCTGACATGTTAGAAATTGCATTTACTGAAGGCATCGAAGCTGTAGAGTTTATTATTGCTCATGAGCTCGGGCATATCAAAAGAAATCATACGGGGCTTTTTAAAAAATTATTGCTACTTCCATCCTTACTTGTCCCGTTTTTACGTTCTGCATATTCAAGGGCCTGTGAATATACTTGTGATAATATTGGATTTTCCTTATCACCTGAAGGCGCTAGAAAAGGCTTATTGATACTAGCGTCTGGCAAAAGTTTGTATAAAAAAATAAACTTAGAAGCATATGTTCGTAATGCTAATAACGCAAGTGGGTTTGCAAGCTGGTTTGCTGAAATATGCTCAACACATCCCCATTTAACCAAGAGGTTAGAAAACGTTGGTCTACGGCCCGATGACTATACGGTGAACAAACAGAGTGCACGCGATTAAAGCGTGTGTAAAACACGCATGCTGCGCTACAAGTACGTATGCGACGAAAATACACCACCAAGCGTCAGTTTTAACACTAATTCGGTTTTAACGCTAATCTTGTTATACGTTTGCGTATTTATGTGCCCTAGTACACCCTTTTACTAGTGATTAGCCGAGCTTGGTATGCGACCAAAGACGTACGCAACAAAACTTAAATCATTTGTAAACGCACTAGGCTCACTTAAATTTTGGGCTTACGCAAAGTGCGGGCATGGAAGTGTAGTATCATTTCCAAGCATACTTGTGATGTTACTACCCAGACCAATTTTTTCTGCACTGCAGCAAGGGCCATCAAATGTTAGATAGCGTCCCGAACTATACTACCTCTGCCAAGAGACTTTGCACCATGTTCGTAGAGCCAATGTATAGAGGCACACGCTGGTGAATAGCTTGGGGCTGGATAGCCAGTATAGCCTGTTGCCCATTGCTGGCTGTACCGCCAGCTTGCTCAGCAATCAAGGCTAAAGCATTACACTCTAGCACTAGCCTGAGCTTGCCTTCAGGATTTTTTAGGGTGGGAGGATATAAGTAAATACCTCCTTGAATCAAGTGCCGGTGAAAATCAGCTACTAGGGCTCCCATATACCGAGCAGCATAGTTATGATGCCTACACTGCTGAATATAACGCTGCACATAGCTAGGGAAAGTATTAAAATGACCATCGTTGATAGCATAGTTTCTTCCATCTTTGGGCATCTGCATAGCTTGGTAAGCCAGAAAGAATTCTCCTATGGAGGGCTCGTAGGTAAATCCATGCACGCCATGGCGTACTGTGTAAACAAGCATTGTGGAAGTGCCGTACAGGATATACCCAGCAGCAAGTTGCTTACTTCCTTCTTGCAAGACGTCTGCTTGTTGGACGGGCATTGACTGAGAGGACCAACGTTGGTACACAGAAAATATGGTTCCAATAGCAGCATTGGCATCAATATTAGGAGAACCATCTAAAGGATCTAGAGCTATAATATAGTTCCCGTAACTGTTGGTGAATGCTATAATGCCTGTTTCTTCTTCTGATATCACAGCACATACTTCCTCTGTTGCTCCTAGCATACGCACAAAACAGTGATGCGCCATCATATCGAGGTTTTGTTGTTCATCACCAGAAAAATTATACGCCCCTTGACTACCTATAACATCTGCTAGGTCTAGTCTCCTTACTACTTCGTTGACTACTTTTCCGGCTGCAGCCATGGCATGAAGTATACGGGGCAAAGCTTCGGGGGAATCTGGAAATTGCTGTTGCTCCTCTTGCAGGAACTGGTCCAAAGAAGGTCTTAAGTCAGGTAGGATGTTGCTTGGCTTTTTTTTCATAGGAATGGCTACTCGACAACGGCAACACAGTTGATCATATTATACAGGCTACCATTAACTTTGTTGCGGTTCAGGATAATAGTTCTCAGAAAACAGTACATGAAAGTATTTAAGTTTGGTGGTGCTTGTATACAGTATCCCGAAGCAGTAAGAAAGCTCGAGCAGTTTATCAAATCAGAACAGCCCCACCCTTTGGTCATCGTTGTATCAGCGATGGGAAAAACAACCAAAGGTTTGGAAAAGATCTTTCAACAAAGATTAGATGCCCAACCCTATGACGAAACCCTACAACATCTCTATCTTTTCCACCAAGAGATGATTGACCATCTCTTGCGCAAACTACGACAAGAAGCGTATCAAACACTAGCGCTGTGGAAAGAACAGTTGGTAACAACACTTTCCGTACCTGCTGTCGATACATCATTAGAGGAGCTTTATAGTAGGATAGTGGCTGAAGGGGAATTGCTCGCTTCTAAGATCATTGACTACTATCTGCAAGAACAGAACGTGGCGTGTGCATGGTTAGATGCCAGAAGATGTATCAAGACCAACAGTAGGTTCTGCAACGCACAGGTTGATTGGGCAGCAACGAAACATTGGGTCAAAAAAAATGTTATTCCTCTCCTAGAGAAAAATCAGGTTGTGCTTACACAGGGGTTCATTGGGAGTAATGAGGCGGGAGAGACGACCACGTTAGGAAAAGAGGGTTCTGATTTCACGGGCGCTATTCTGGCCGCTGTCTTAAGGGCGCAATCTTTAACTATTTGGAAGGACGTACCAGGCATTATGAGTGCGGACCCCAAGTTGTTCAAACAGGCAACTAAATTTGACCATATTTCTTACGAAGCAATGGCGGAGATGGCTTTTTACGGTGCCAAAGTCCTGCATCCTAAAACCATACAGCCACTGGCTGCCCACAATATTCCACTTTACGTCAAGCCTTTTCATCGTCCTCATGAAGCGGGCACAGAAATAACTCATGGATTTCCTCAACTTGAGCATCCTGTCTACATCCTACAAAAAAATCAGGGGCTGGTTCATCTCAGTAGGGAGCATCCAACATTCTTTGATGAGGAACACTTGAAAGAGGTTTTTCATCAATTAACGCAGCATAACACACGCGTAAACATGCTGGCAAAGAGTGCACATACGTTCTCTATCTGCTTGAATGCTGACTCCTACAGAATAAGAACCTTATTAGCAGCGCTGAACCAAAAATTTCAGGTGCACTACCATACACCCGTGAACCTGTTGACAATCATGCATCAAGATGACAGTCTACCCAAGACATTACTTCAGCAAGAAACTATCTTATTAGGACAGCAAAGACCTGGAGTTTATCAAGCAGTATTCCAACATGAACCGAAGACCATGTGAAGAACCACACACTTATTGGCAACAGGCACAACAAACAGGGCTAGTATTCATCCTCAGGGAAGAAGAAATCTTCTTTTGTTGGATAATCAGGCCATATCTCTTCGATGTTATTATAAGGCTGCGTATCGTCTTCGAGTTCCTGCAAATTTTCTTCTACTTCTAGCGGCGCCCCTGAGCGTTTTGCATAATCAAGGAGTTCTTCTTTTGTGGCTGGCCAGGGAGCATCATCTAGCCAAGACGCCAATTCAAGAGTCCAGTACATAGGCATTCATTATATTGATAATTCGTGATTAATAACCATGTTGCATTTTGGTGCCAATTCTGCACGGGCGCAAACTTAACGCATTTAACATATTATGGGCAATAGCCAATAGCATCAATTGTACGACAAAAAAGATCTGTGCACGTTGCTTAATTGCCTATTTTTATATCAGGTTAGGGCATTAAGAACAGCATTCTTAGTAATTTCTCTAAAAATAATTCTTTGGATCTTGACATCATCTAGCTTCAGGGCTTCTTTGAGGTGCCAAGAAATGGATTCTCCTTCACGGTCATCATCACTGGCGAGGTACACACAATCTGCTGGGTGTGCTAAGGCTTTCAGTGCTTTGACAATGTGTTGCTTGCCTTCACTGATTTCGTAGGTAGGCCGAAAGCCGTGTGCCACGTCAATGGCCTTGCTATTTTTGGGCGAGTCTCGGATATGACCATAACAGGAAGCCACTTGGTAGTCCGTCCCCAAGTATCCTTCAATGGTCTTGGCTTTGGCAGGCGACTCTACGATGACAAGGTTTTTGGGCATCTCTCAGTATTTCTTCGCGAATATCTACGCTTTTGCAATGACTACAAAATAGTTTCACGCCAACATCAAATAACAAGCGCATAGTTGTACGCACCCCCTTGAGCGTACCCCACCCCATTTTTTCATTAAATTTCTTGTCAATATTTTGGATTATTAGGCATAAGTGCTGATTTTGCTACGGACTTGTTGAGCAAAGAGGCATATATGTACACCCAGTTTCAAAGATTTGTAGCCACGCTACTTCTTTTCAGCATCCTACTACAGAGTTGCGGCAATCCTAACTGGAAGATGGTGGAGCCAGTAAGCCCTGCTGCCAGTGGTAAGAAGAGCCAGCCTAGCAAGGCGAAGAAGCGTGCGCCGGCAAATTTGCTGCCAGTGCAAGAAGGGTCCAGTGGAGGCTCTATGGCACTGACAATAGACCTTTCCCCTGAGGTGGATAGTGCCTCATTGGCCAAATGCTCCACTGAGGGGGTAGCTGCAGTGTCTAGCGGCGCATTTGATGCTTCATTTCCTGCAGCGCATGGGCATGGTCAGCTCAGCACCTCCCCTCCTACTCCCCTCCGTGGTCCTTCAGTGCCTGCTAGCAACTCAGCCCAAGCTTCTAGGCCTTCATCGGGCAGCAAAAAGTCTTCTCTGCACCCTGCTAACAAGCCTCGGCATGCCGTGTTGGGTAAGGCCTCGGTGGCTAACGCCAAGTACCATCCCCACCTGCGCATTTGCCCGCATTGTCGCCTGCGCGTGCACCACAGTCATTGCCATCCTCTAGGGGTACTTCGCACCAGACACAGACCGATTTGAAGCCCAGTGCCGATCATACAACGCATCAGGCACTTGCCCGTGCGGTGTCCAGCAACCTGCTTACGCAAGCCTATTCTAGCTCCCAAGGGCATCAGGTTCGTTTTCAGGAACAAGCAGGTACGTGGATGGCCCAGGTAGAAGATGTATGGGGCCGTACGCAGCAACTTCTGGTGGTTTGTGCACCGGATCAAACGCCAGAACGTGTCCTGCAGCAGTTGTCCAGTAAGGCGCTTGGCCAACATAAATACTGGGTACATGTCTTCAACACCCACCAGCCGCCTTGGGCGCCTAGGGTTGTGTATGTGGGAGCGTTGGGTATTAGAGGAGGGGGGAATAGTTCGAGTAGTGGTGGTCGATGTTCCTATCCTTATACAATCGATGGGGGCTATAACTCCGATGGCGAGCCTGATGGTGCCGTAAGAAGTGGCGGGTATACCTTCTATCGTTCTAACACCAACAATTGGTGTGTTGAGATTGTACCCGGTAACCTTGGTTGCATTACGAGAGCAGATAATTCTATGACACTCTCGGCCAATGACATTAGAGCTATTGGTAGTTGGTCTCATCATGATTGTGATGTAGGTTGGGGCAATTGTTACGTCCCCAACACCTCCTACTCCACCATTACAAGCGCAGCGTGAGCGGCGGCGTGAAGAGCGTAGAAGACAAGAAGAAGCCCGTCGTCAGGACGAGGAGCGTAGAAGACAAGCAGAAGCTCTTCGTGAACGCGAGGAGCGCAGAGCGAGACTGGACGAAACATACCGCCGAGAAGAGGAGCGTAGACGGCAAGAAGAAGCGCGCCGTCAAGCAGAGGAACGAAAAAGGCAAGGAGAGGCGCGCCGTCTAGAAGAAGAACGCAAAAAACAAGAAGAAGCGCGCCGTCTAGAAGAGGAACGTAAAAAGCAAGAAGAAGCGCGCCGTCTAGCGCTAGAGGAAAAGTGTAAGGCAGAACGCCGCGTTTTGGCTCAACAAATAAGCACCCAGGCTGCGGAGGTTGCTGCTACCCAGGCTAGCTTCGAGCAATTTTGGAATGAGTCTGCCACCATACAAAATCGGCAGGCTCAAATGCGTAAAACCTTAAAAGCCATGGCGGTCCCGCAAGCAGTGGGTCAGACCTATACGCAGGAGTATGTAGGAACGCCAGCTTTAGGAGCAATGGATCCCCACGATTCTTACGATGATGACGAAGAGTCGTTTGTAGGAGATGCTCCTTTGTCTCATGAGGCTTCGGTAATCGCATCGTTAGAAGAGAAAAAACGGCCCACGCCTGTTGATCTGGCAACAGGGGCAGCCGAGGAGGTGCACGTAGGTACAGCTAGTAGCGTGGTGGATGGTAGTGAATCGGCAGCATCTGCCGTTGTGCCTAACACAGATAACGATACTGCTGCCGCTGTGTTGCCCAACACCGATGAACAATCACAAGGCAAAGCCAGTAGTGTATATGGCAGTGCTGCCGCTTTTTCTAAGGATGCGGAAGACTTTTCCTCTGCATGCACTGATGGTGGGCACATATATACTGAGCATCCTGAGCCGGAGTACCGGAGTCAAGGTGAAGGTGCACAAGATGTCAACCCAACACCACAAGTCGCCCGTGAGCAGTTGGAGCAATTAGAACAAGTAGAAGCAACTGTCTCAGTGCCACAGTGGCTAGAAAAAGATGCTCAATCACAATCCACGCAAAAATGGCAACCCCTGGCAACACCCTCTTTGCCAAAGCCACCTTTCAACCTCTACAAAACGCTCAAGCACGTTGCTAAGGCCATCACGATCCCGTTCGATCATCGCCCGCTTGCGCCACTAGTCCAGGCTGTGAATAGAGTCTGCATACAGCTCAACCAATGTTCTTTATGTACCGAGCAGTTGGACGCAGCAATTACAAGAGGCAACGAGGTCATGCGCTTGATACAGCGGCCACACACCCTTGCCCTAGATTTCCATGAACGTGTACTACACAAAACAATCGAAGAGAAGCTTTCGTGCCATGTGCGGCTCTATCAACGCTTAGATCACTGGTCATGTCATTTCACGGATGAGGACCGACAAGCTTTTGAAGCAGTGATAGTGCCTATTTTAAAGCAGCACTTCCTACGCGCCAACACCGAAGTGCAGCAAGCGTTGCTCACCTACTGGGAAAACGGGGGGCATTGCTACACAGACATACTCCAAAGCACTGATGTGGCAGACTGGCTGCTTCAGTCACTTTTCCTGGACATCGTCCAAGAAGCGCTGGTAGCCAATAATCACCTGTTGCGTGATCAATTTGTGCAAGGGATTGGGCGTTTGGCACAACACCAACAAGGGCCTGCCCTAAACAAGTGCTTGACCCAACTGCTGTGGTCGTTACGTGCCAAACAACAAGCCCACCAGCTCAATCTCTTAACGCTCTGTAAGCTCATGGCGTGGCTACCCACCGATGAGGAGCAAGCCCTGCGCTTACTTAATAACGATGCCCATGACTGGTCTCATGCACTCAAAGCCCACTGGATCCAACCTCGTTTAGCAGTCTTTCAAGACCGATATCAAGAAGACCAAATGGCAACGCTATCGGACCTATGGACACGATTACCTTGGGACAAGGCACTCACCAATGGGTTTTTACGTGCTGTTGCAGCAGAAAAAGACTATACGGCGCTTGAGCACTTGCTACGTTTCCTAGAGAAATACCCTATCGAAGCCAGTACACTGCTAGACACTTTTCATACAGGGGCGCCAGAAGGGCTAGAAAATCCTTGCAGGATTTTACACCATGCACTCGCCTGTGAATTAATTCATACGCCTGTAATGGAGCTGTTTGGTCAGCAGTCCGATGCGCTATATGGGCAGATTACCACCTTATTGCAATCTCATTTGGGTGCCTACGAGGCACTGCATACGCTTTTAATCACTTTACAAACACCTGAAACGAGCAATCACTACAGCTCCGAGAGGTTTTGACACTGTTAAGTGATTATGGGGCGGCCACGGAAGTATATGTCAAGGCTTTCAATTCCATCACTGAACAGCCCGCCAACCAGTGGGAGAAAACCACCCACCAGCTCGTCGTAGATGCTACGTTTCATGATTCGCATGAACTGAGTACCCAAGAGATGATTGACAGGATTGCTCAGCATGCACCCGATGTATTTTTTGCTGGCGATGCTCAAAAGTTGCAAAGTAGCTATGAAGCGCTGATAGCTGCTTACCAAAGCCATGCTTCTATGCTCCGCCAGATACAGCAGCCTATTGCACAATGGTCTCGAGAGACGGTGACGGCATGGGCAAAAGTGGTTAAGCAACACTACCACCAAGCAGGGCCAAGGAAGTTTATCCCCCAAGGTGAACTCCTTGGCCGCCATGAAGCGTGCGGTAGAACTCCAACATGGTTTTGCACCAAGAGCTACGCAGCTTTTGTCGGTACTCACACTGCTCAACACACCCGAAACAACAGGCCGGCTAGCACAAATCAATACCGGTGAGGGCAAGTCCGATCATCGTGGCGATGTTGGCGGCTATACATGCTTTGCAAGGCCAAAAGGTAGATGTGCTCACCACCTCTGAAGAGCTTTCGATACCCGAAGTAAAGAAGCAAATGCCCTTTTTTGAGATGCTGGGACTTACCATAGGCGAGAATAGCAAGAAGAATGCTACCGACGACGAGGCCAGACATGCCATTGACCAAAAAGATATTGTCTACGGTACGGCAGAAGATTTCCAAGCAGATATTATTAGTACAGAATTCTTCCGGCGCAACATTAGGGGGGATCGTGGTTTTGGCGTGGTCTTGGTAGACGAGGTAGACAGCATGCTCTTTGATGACCGTAACTACAGTACGCAGTTGTCGAGCCTCACCCCTGCGATGAACCACCTGGAGCATGTCTTGGGTAGGGTATGGAACCAAATTGCTATAGTTGCGAGCTGCTTGCGCACCATAGACGGGCAGCACTATTATATGCATCCTAAGAAGGTGGAGCAAGATACTGCGGAGGATGAGACCAAAACGGAACAAAGCTCCCAAAATGAGACAGGAGTAGCACCTAACGAAGAGGAAGTTGAAGCCGTGTCTATATCGGATCCAAGAGTTTTCTTAAGGAATGCTACCTGTGACTATCTATCAGCACATTTACGCGAACTTAATTCCGAAGAGCGTGAGCAGCTAGCTGCATACAAAGCAAGTGAGCGCCATATCGAGCAACTCAGGGACAAGGCTAGTAAAAATGAAGAAGAGCATAAACCGGCACTAGATGCGGCCATCGCAGCACACAAGGAACCAGCCTGGAGTAAGGTAACGGAAAAAAAACCTTACCTAGAAATACCGGTACATCTCCAAGATTTTGCAAGGAAACAGATGCCCAAGTGGATAGAAAATGCCATCGACGCACTGCTTTGCTATCAAAAAGACAAGCATTACCATGTCAAAGGCGGTAAGGTCGTCCCTATCGACTACAGTAATACCGGTGTTTTGCAACACAACACGGTGTGGGACGATGGCCTGGCACCATTCTTACAAATCAAAGAAGGCCTTAAGGTGACCCCTGAAGGTATTGCTACCAACTTCATCTCTAAGCCAGGCTATTTTAAAAGGTACACGGGTCGCCTTTATGGTCTCACCGGTACCCTCGGCAACACTACTACCCGTAATTTTCTACAAGAGATGTATGGCGTAGACATGGTGACCATACCGCCCTACAAATGCCGTGAGATTCTGAACAATGATGCCTCGCGCTATCTCTGTAAAGAGTTGTTACCAAGACTTGTGCCTACATCAACAGCCTGGTACGACGCGATTGTCGAAAATACACTGCGCGCGGCACGCAACGGCCAGGCGGTCCTTGTAATCTGTAACTACATGAGCCAGGTGCACCGTCTCAGAGAACGCTTGGTAGGCAAGTATGATGCCAGCAAGCTATTTACCTATACAGGCGAACAAGATTTTAAGCAACATTGGGTAGATACCGGTGAGATTATCCTAGCTCCCACCATTGCGGAACGTGGTACAGACCTGACAACCTCTGCAGCGGTAGAAGAACGTGGGGGACTCCATGTGTGCATTACCTTTTTGCCAGAAAGCTACCGCGTAGAATTACAAAATGCAGGTAGAACCGCCCGGCAAGGCAAGAAAGGAAGTGCACAACTCATCTTGTGCACATCGAGTGAAGAGACGCTGCAAGACCTGCGCGCGCAGCGGGACCAACAAGAAGCCAAAGCCATTGAGCAGGCCAAACAAGATGTAGACCAAATGCTTTCTTCAGATCGCCTCTTTGTGCGCTATTGTGGGGTAGAGGCCTCTTTCTTCCCTACCATGGAAGCTGTAGCCAAGATGGAGTTAAGCCAGCGCTTACTGGCTGCTTGTCAGGCACATATGGAGGTGGCATTGTCATCGGATGCAGTGCAAGAGTTGTATGAGGAGCGTGTCCAAAAGCTCTTGGATACAGAGCTTATCAAGCTTGCCCATGTACTTCTACAAAAAGAGACGGCAATGATTCAGGAGATGGTAGCCGCAGGATCTTATACAAAAGAGGCGCGTCGTATAGCGCGGGATGCATTGGTACAAGAAGCAAGGGCAGGTATTGTACAAAAATTGCCGCTAGCCGAGTTTCGTAAGCAGCACGAAACCAAAGAACGCGAAGCATTCCTATTACAACAAAAAATGCAAGAAGACATTCCTGCTGACGTTTTAATTGCCATTTTGAATAACCAGGTGTACGTGCCGCCTGGAGCCGATCTGGCCCAACAGTATGATTGGTCAGAAGCCGATCGCCATGGCAGCCAGGAAAGGTGGGGTATTTGGCTGAAGAAAGATGGTGCGGAAAGTGATATGAATGGTGCAGCACGCCACCGCCGCTTTGATGGTTTAGAAAAAGAGCTGCAAAGCGACGCCCAAAGAGACAAGCTCATCCAGAACCCTTATTACTATGTTGAAAAAGGGAATGAACTTTTACAACGTAGTTTTTCAGGGTCAGCAGTGCATGCCTACAACAAGGCCATCGCCTTAGACCCGCTGTACAGTGTCAATGCCCGTTTTAACAAAGCCAGAGCCTTACTTATCTCTAAAAAAAATAAAGATGACCACAGCGAAGCCAAACAAGAGCTGGAGGAAGCCCAATATTTGATCAGAAAGCAAAAAAATGAGCTCCTTACTTTTGATTCCCTAGTGGGGCAGACGGGTAAGAAGCTCCTTACATCAGAACATGTACAGCACCAGCTCGATATTCTGAGCCAGCAAGAAAATTATATACAATCAGCAATTGGAGTGATTGAAGGTGCACAAGACAAGGACTGGGACGTAGAGATCACAGAAATAAAGTCACTACAAGAACTGTTCCAGGAGGCGCCAGGCGAGCGTAAACAGGCCATCGAGGAGGCGCAGTGTAATGGCTTTACCTGTGTCTTTACGATCAAAGAAAATAACCCAAAAGGTGGTGGAGTATCGTCGCTGTGGCGCTGATTGGCTTAGCGCAGATTGCTTTAAATGTATTATGTACTACGGTTGGTCTAGTCAATTTGACCAACCATCTTATACAGCAGGGTATTTCAGACCTGATGGCAGCATTTAAAGCCATCAAGGGTGGAGGTTATTTTAGTTGGAAAGAGTGGGGCATACAAAAAGCCATTAGTATAGCAGTTGCGTTTATCGGTGCTGGGTTGAAGGCGGTGACGAAATGGGTGGGCGACAAGATAGCACCCAGCTTGAAGCAAAGTATCAAAAATTTTGCAGGCAAATGTAAAGCCCTTAGTAAGCGTTTTACGGGTGGTTTTACAACAAACGATGCAAGCAAAACGCGAATTTTACTAAAAAAAGCAGGTGCGCGCTTGGCAGGTGGTATTGTTAAAGACCTGGTACAGACCTTGGTCAATGACGGACTCGATGAGCTTTTGATCGAACGCATCTCCGCAGCGATTGAAAAGAAGGTAACTGATAAGATCATTGAATCTTTGGAGAAGAATACGTGGGTACAGGCAGCTATTGCATTGGATGTAAAGAATGACAGCAATCATTGGCAAAATATCTTCCAGCAAGAGGGGTTGGCAATCCTTCAGGACCCTGGAAGTGAATTCCGGCGTGCTTGCAAGGAGGTGCTCAAGGGGGTAGTTACGAATGAGGTGCTTGACCAGTTAAAGAAAACGACATCAGGCAGTGTTCAGTTGGTGGAAGAATTTATACAGGCTGCTCCACAGATGGCCGAAGCGACACACAAGGCCCTCACATTGACGGGTACGTTTCTAACGAAATTTGAAAGCAAGATTCAACAAAAATACAAGAAAGACATTGAGAAAGTGCAAAAGGAACAAAAAGAAAAGGAAGAGCAGCAACAGCAGCAAGAAGAACGGCAGCAGACACAAGTAGCAATGCACGTGGTCAATGCACCACCGCCAGTAGATGAAGAGGACATGATCGTCCCGAAGGTAGTTGTCAATCAAGCGTATACAAGTGACTTACGCGATTACTACTATGAGGCTCCCTCTAGTGCTGGTAATTTATACAGTACGTTTAGCAGCCATCTTACTAGGCAGATCACAAGTCAGATACAGCAGGGTATTATTCATCCATTGGCAGGAATAGGTGTCAATATGGGCGTTGACAAGATGTTGGCAGGTGTCCATGAAGCGATTGAGAAAGAGGAAGCGCGTTATATGAGCGAGGGAGGAGGGGATTTGAGTAATGTAACCAATATCGTTGGCAACGATGCAGAGGAGAAGAAAAACACTAAAACTGAACGAGAAAAGAATGCTGCGCAGCACAACGCGGATGGCAATGAGAAATCGGGCGGTTCTTCGGCATCAGGACCAGTGGCTCCAGAGAACCAATATGCAGCAGATGAAGTACGCAACGATGCTCAATTTGATCGTACTACTGCAGCACACTTAGCCAACCAAGAGGGGCGTCCTGTATATATATATGAAAAAGATAAACGTGGTAAGGTTAAACTTGTGGACATTGTAGGTGATGAGCTTCGTGGCGACTCGATTAGGTTTCTACATACATCTTCTAACGACGGAAATACAAAAGAACATTGGGAACTACATCTCACCAAAATAGATATCAAGAGAGGTAAAGTACTCAGACCCATTGATGGCAACGGCAAAGACAACTGTGGATTCGCCGCCGCCGCTTGCCAAATAGAAGGGGTGGGTAGTGCACATGAGCTGCGGGAGCAATTGGCAGACCATATCGCCACCTCACCGCATACGGCTGCACTTCGCACTATGCAGCAGCGCATGCAAGTCTTGAATCCTGGGGTACTGATGAGGGGGGGGTAATATGAGCATGGTATTACACTCTATGCAGTACAATGATCCGCACAGTAGTTATAACCAGGGTCGGCTTGCAGCGAACAATCCTGAGTATGCGGCATTGCGAGAAGAGGCAAAATTGGCCGCAGAAAGTGGCAACCAAGCACAAGCGACAACACTTAAAACGAAGCTCCACGAGATGGAGGCTACAACGTTTGAGGCAAGGAAGGAGGCGCAGCGGCAGCAGATCATCAATCTAGGTAAAAACGCTTTTTATTTCGGAAGTGGCCTTGGCAATGCACTGAGCAATAACCTGTCATTGGGTGCTATGCCACGCGATTATCTGTCTCAACCCGCATTTTTGTATGGCCAGCGGTTCGGAGATGGATTGAGTATCATGGTGGGTGACGGCATGATGGGTGCTGGGACGTTGATAATGGTACCAACTGTCGGTATAGCTTCTCCTATAGCTGTCCCCCTATCGGCGGGTGGAGCAGCACTTGCAGGCCATGGAGGCGTGGTGATGGGCAAGGCGCTGCTGGAGTTTAGGGCAGTAGATGGTGAGTATCAGGGTAAGGAGAGTGGTAGAAACGAAAAGCATGCCAACCCTGAGGCTAAAAGTACAGCTCAGCAAAACTATGAGAAAGCCGAAGCAGCCCTTGCGAAGTATAAAGCCGAGAGTACAGGTAAAAGTGACAAAGGCCGTCGGAAAGAAATCAAGCGGCTTGAAGGCCAGGTGCAGCACTGGAAAAAACAGGCAGACTTTCCAGGGGATACCCATGGTAGAAGGGGTAAAGGTAAAGGCAGAAGATAACAAGAGCATTTGTATATTAGTTGCATGGAAGCATCGCATCTATACACGGCAATAATTAAAGTTTATGAAACGCAGGAGGTGTTCATAGACCAGGTGCACACTTCGGCTAAATCGTTAGATAAGATATTGTTTGCCTGGGTAGAGCAAGCGGTGGCACGTGGTTTTATAAAAGGAACGGAATATCCTCAGGTTCCGTTTCGTGATATTATGGAGCGTAATAATCAATTTGAGAAGCTAAGCACCGTCTTTAATGCGTGGCGGATCATTTTTTTGATCGGCAAGGATTTCTATGTTGAGGACGTTATCCTTGCCCGTCATGGTGGCTTATATTCATATGCATCTCGTGATTTAATCTGTTGCACGTTAGACTTTGTCAAGACTTCCATGTCGGAGGTTCCGTTGTTGATGCCAGAAGGGACCGGTGTGCTGGATGCCACTACGTCTAGGGCCTTGCGTAAGGCCAAAGAAAAGTATGAAGCCTACCGGGAGCAACATGAGCAGCTCAAAGGAATTACCGGTCTTAGTAAGGCTGTAAATAAGGAACGTAAAAAAATAGAGAAGCAGTTGTTGTATTGGGGAGCTAAGCAGGATTTTTTGTGCCAGTTTTATAATAGGGACACTACGTCACAGGAGGAAACGTTATATACGGTAACGATGTACTACAGGGGCGGTACTTATATTAGGCAGTTTTCATGGATTCTGGGAAATGATTTACAATTTGTACTGTTTACCTGGCTCAGTGACGTGTTTCTAGACATCTATGAAGCCAAGATTATTGCACCCCAAGATCGTGTGCTCCTTATGGAAAAAGCTAGTCAGTCTGTCTATTCACCTGTACCTGTCGAAGGCTGTATGAACGTATGGGGAACCTATTTTAGTTTGAGTGATGGGATGGCAAAGATTACCATCGTCAAGACCGCGTTAGATGAGGTAGTGCAGGGGTAGTCTATTGGTTGCACCCGTAATTAGACTATTCCCGTAATTAGACTATTGCGGAATTCCAAAAAATATGCATAGACAGGCTATCAAAGGGGTCGTTGCCCTTATTTTCGCAATAGTCCAGTTATGATACGCTAGTGGGTAGAAACAGGCATAAAATAGAGCGGGTCTTCGGGAGCATCAAGCCGTTGGTTCGGAGGGTTAACGGCCCGTTATGTAGGCCTGATAAAGACGCACGGCCAGCATGTGTTGAAGGCCATCACTTACAGCTTATACAGACTCCCGGGGTAATACTGTTCAAGGCGTGAGGATAGGTGCGTATAGTAGCAAAACCAGTGCTAACACTGCATGCTATGGATAAGAATAAATCTACCTATACACGGTTTTACCTATCTTCAGCAGGGGAGGCTATATGCTAAAATAGCTCCAGACAACGTCCAAGAGATGGAGCTGCAGAGTTTGCCAATACGCTCAGATTAAGCACATCAGTGAGCCTTAGCTAGGCTACAATGCAGGCACAGAATCCTTTCAAATGCAATTCTCTTTTTTCATCGCGCAGCGTTACTTCCAACTGAAGGCCAAGAAGAATTTAATCCACCGCATAGGACTTGTTTCCTTCATGAGTATCGGAGTGAGTACAATGGCGCTATTACTTGTCCTATCCGTCTTTAATGGCCTAGAAGGGCTTATCGGTTCTTTATTCCGTTCGTTTGATCCAGACATTAAAATAACCCTGAAGAAAGGAAAAACTTTTGCACTTGATGCAAGCCTGAGACAACAAATAGAAACTACGCAAGGCGTCTTTAAAGTTGTTGACGTATTGGAGGATAATGCTTTGCTCCGTTACCGAGAACACCAAGCAATCATAAAATTGAAAGGGGTGTCTGAAGAATTTCTTCATCAAAGTCGCCTAGAGCCGTTCATTAGGCAAGGCAGTTTTAAGCTCAAGCAAGGCGCGGAATGCTTTGCTGTGTTGGGTAGTGGCGTACAGTATGCACTGTCTGTGCCTCTTTCCAATCAATTTTGTACGCTGCAAGTCTTTTATCCCAGAAATATGAAAGACGGCACTCTGTTGCCTCAGCAACTGTATCGGTGTAAAAATATTAGGCCTGGGTCAGTCTTCGCTGTTGAAAAACAGTTTGACGAAAGCTATGTCATAGTACCTATTGACTTTGCAGCTTCGCTGATGGGTATGGAAAATAAAGGGACTGCTTTAGAGATACAGGTAGCAGATGGCTTTTCTATAGATCAAGTCCAGCAAACCCTCAAGCTTTTTGTACCTGACTGCTTCCAAGTGCTCAATAGCAATGAACAGCAAGCTACCCTTATGCAGGCCATTCACATTGAGCGGCTTTTTGTCTTCGTGACCTTCTCTTTTATCCTGCTTGTTGCCTCTCTGAATATTTTCTTTATTCTCTCTATGCTAGTGCTAGAAAAACGGAAGGATGTTGCTGTTTTATACACATTAGGAGCCACACCAGGAGATATTCGAGGAATCTTTCTCATCGAAGGACTGCTGATTGCTTTGAATGGTGCTGCCGTAGGCATGGCAGCTGCTTGGGGGCTTAGCTGGCTGCAGCAGACGTTTGGGCTGGTATCCTTAGGTGCGCAGACGAGTCTCGTGGATGCTTACCCTATTAAGAGAAAAGTGAGTGATTTTGTATACACCGCTATTGGTGTCGTATTGATGACCCTTATTGCTGCCCATCGTCCTGCTCAATTGGCTGCCAAAATTAAAGTGCGCATACACTTATAAAGAAATATTTCTTGAGAAAAAGAGCAACATGAACAGAGCTAGGGGTTATGCTGCTTGTCTGAGTTTTCTCAGGCGCCTAATTTGGATCAAGCAGGTATATTGAATTAATTTCGTCTGTCTAACAGACAGAGGGTTGGCGGAGCGGTTTAACGCGGCGGTCTTGAAAACCGTTGTGCTCGCGAGAGTACCGGGGGTTCGAATCCCTCACCCTCTACTTTCTGTGAGTGGGAGATTGGCTGGATTAGCTGGATTTAGTATTCAAGCCTTTGGAATTTATTAAGCTTTGTATGCCCATCTAGTCCCCACAAGCACGCACTTTTAGCTTTTTATCCTTTGGAAAATTCTCTTGGAGTTGCTCCTCATAGAAGGGAAGCTGCAGCAGTGCATCAAGGTCAGGTTGTCCAGCATCTACCCAACAAGTCAGCCAAAAATCTCCCACCATCTTGGCGGAAGCCCGCATTTGTCGCTCTACTTGCCCATCTAGCAGCGTGTGATAGGCTTGTGCATAAGCCATGGAGTAAACTTTTTGAAGCATACTCCCTCGCTGCTCAAAACTATATTTCTTGAAAGCAGGAAAATATTTGGATAATTCTTTCTCCAAACTTAATACACTATCTACGGCCTTATGAGCCGTAATAATCGCCTCCCAAGCACTTTTCTGTGGATTACTTACATATTCTGCCCTGCCTGTAAAAAAACCATAGCTGTCAATAAAAAGCTCAGGAAGACGTGTTTCCCAAAGTCCATGAATGCCCTCTTGGCCTGTGAGTTGCCCATTATAATTTTCCGAGGTATGAAGTGGCACATTGGCATCGGCAATGTAGTGGCCTATGTCAGCCGAAAGCCTGAGAATCTGATAAACATCCTTTTTTTGAAAAGCTTCTGTAAGTGCATGTTTCATGCGGTAGATATGCCAAGGTAAAATTCCATGCTGCATGAGTACCTCCTTAGCATATGCCTTCACGGCCTGAGGCCAGCACTGAAGCACTTCCCACAACGCACTATCCCCATAATACTCTAGATCAATGTAGTGCCGTGATTCCTCACCCTCTACTACGTAGCGTCTTTTATCTGGATTAACAGCATTTTCAGTAATGAAATGTATATGCTCTTTATAGAAAGTAAACATAGCAGGCGGTAGTGTGAACACAGCATGCTTGTTGATCTGTTTATGAGCAAAAAATCCCCATCCTAATGACGTTGCAACCGGAAAAAATAGGAGGAGTAAGGTGAGCTTAAGGCATCTCATAGGGACCGATAGTTAATTAAAGGTTAATACTAACCAACTCACCTTCATGGAAAATCTTTATCTTGGCCCAGAAGTAGAAAAATACAACGGTCTTCTTAAAGAAATGTGTGTGCTACCAAATTTCCTAAGCTCCTTTTGATGTCCTACCAAAAGCCCCTTCTCCACTTATTTTTGACGCTATTCTTGCTGTATGTCTGTCCAGTACACGCGCAAAATCAGGCAACAACTGACCAGGCTTACGGAATAACGGAGAACAGAAAAACGCCTCAAAGACAGGGCCAACAAGGTGACTGGTTGACCTTCCCTTATACGATCCAAATTAGTCCTTATAGGGGGCTTACTAAAGAGATTCCTCAACAGCTAAAACCTTCAGACAGCAGAAGATATTGGTATAGTCTGCACATTATAGGGGCAAATTTGGACATAGGGGTGCTTCAGATCAGAAAATTTCTTTGGAAACATTTTCACTGCTACCCTAAGCTAGGTCTTGCAATCAACTATGGTCGACTAGAAAACAAGGGCTGTCTCGTCGGAGGATTGATTTATCTGGAACCCCAGTACGATTACCTGGCTAAGTGGGAAATTAGCCCCAGGTTTGGCGTAGGTGTCACCTACGCCAAAATACCGGGGACCAACTTTAAGAATCTGGCTTCTGAAGATGAAGAAGCAGAGACAAGCGATGATGCGTTTGCAGAAGACGTTGAGCGGCAGGGACTTCACTTAGACTTATCGCTCGCCCTAGCGATGCATATTAGGCTAACTCCTCACTGGCAACTCAGCCCTAGCATAGGTTACAGCTACATGCCTTTGATGGCCGACGAGAGATCTGATGAAGAGAGGCAACGCCCACAAGACGACACGGCTTTGAAAATCTTCACAGCTAGTATGGGCCTTAGTTATACGCCAAATCCAAGTCTGATACGCTATCCCAATCCTAACGTAAGAGGCAGTAAAAAAAGAAGCAGAGTAGATATAGGCTTGCTAGCTGCGCCCAAAAAATTTGAACCACCATCACAAGAAGACACGGATGGTGCAGGTAAGTATTACTGTGTTGGAGGCATATATGGTCAAGGGAGTTTACAGCTATGCAACAGCCATGCACTCACCCTGGCTACTGAGTGGATTTATGACGGAGCTGCAAAACAAGCACTCAAAGAGAAGATCAAGTCATCTCCCTTGAAAGTTGGCGTTCTCTTAGGACACGAATTTAGATGGGGAAAATTTATGTTCGGGCAACAGATAGGCGTCTACTTAATGAATAATGTTCAAGAGGAATTCCCTTTATATGCAAAACTGGGGATAGATTATAGATTGACAGACTCTTTGTTCGTGGGTACTAGCCTCAAGGCAACCGTACTGCCCCAGGGAGAATATTTTTCTATAAAATCCATTAAGAGGGATCTTATAGACTTCAGAATCGGTTACTCATTTTAAAACTTAGAGGTAATTAGAAGCATATTCTAGAAAGCTTTTTTTTTGTAGGAAACAAACTTTAAATTCGTGTTGTTTGGATAGCACCGGTTAGCGTAAATAATATGGCAAATCAAAAATCAGCCCTCAATAGGATAAGGTCAAGTGAGACAAAGCGCTTGCGGAATAGGTATCAACTGAAAACATGTAGGACTTTTGTCAAAAAACTCAAGGGTGCTACTGACCAGCAAGAGGCAGAAGTACTGTTCAAAAAAATTTCTTCTATGCTCGACAAGCTGGCCAAAAGAAATATCATTCACAAAAACAAAGCAGCCAATAGCAAGTCAACTTTGGCCAGGCTCGTGAACAGCCCAGCCTGAGAAGGCACTAGTGATAAATTGTAGCCTGGTAGTATTCTCTGCCAGGCTTTTTTTATTGAGGAAAACGAGAATACATTTAGGCCTGTTGTCTTATTGTCTAGATCACTACCAAACATGGGAAATCGGGTAGAAGTTCCGCATTTAAGGATGCAAGATTGGGCCAAAGCAGACAGGCCAAGGGAAAAGCTCATGCAAAAGGGCAGCACAGTTCTTACTGATGCAGAACTCCTCGGAATTTTGATAGGGTCAGGAACGAGCAAGGTCAGTGCCGTAAATCTTGCCCAGTTGATTTTAAAGCATTATGACAACAACCTGAATTTATTGGCCAAGTGTTCAGTGAAAGAGTTACAGCGATTTAAAGGCATAGGAGAAGCAAAAGCTATTGCCATTGTGGGTGCTATGGAGCTGGGTAGAAGAAGACCAGATCAGGCAACATCTCTCAGGCCAAGGCTCTGTGATTCTAGCAGTGTTTACCACTTTATAAGGTCAGAGTTGTTAGATAAGCCTATCGAAGAGTTCTGGATAATTCTAATCAACCGGGCCAATTATCTGATTAAAAAACAATTCATTAGCAGTGGAGGATTGACGACCACATCTGCAGATCCTAAAATTGTTTTCAAGGCTGCCCTTGACCATCAAACAGCTGGCATCATTTTGGCGCACAACCACCCATCTGGCAATCCAGCGCCTAGTACCAAAGATATTGCATTAACCAAAAAACTCATCGATGGTGGGGAGCTTTTAGACATCACTGTTCTAGATCATATTATTGTTGCGGGGAGCACTTACTTCAGTTTTGCTGACGAAAAATTGCTTTTTAGACCATCTCCCATTGCTGCTATTTAAGGATAGTAAGCCAAGCTTTCTTCATGAGCTAGTTTTAGCCTCTCAAAAGTCCAGAGCAGCTGGAAGGCGCATTGTTAATTTTTCTTTTTTCTTCGGAACTTGCCCGGCCCCACCACGCATTAAAAAACTGTTTTTTCTTTGATACCATGAAGATATCATGCAACTGGCTTAAGGATTATATCCAAATCTCAGAGCATCCTGGGAAGGTAGCCCAGTTACTCACCCAAAGTGGCTTGGAAGTATCAGGTATGGCAACTTTTGAGTCTATTAAGGGAAGTCTACAAGGACTGGTCATTGGTCAAGTAATGACTTGTGAAAAGCATCCTAATGCTGACCAACTCAATGTAACCCTTGTCGATGTGGGCCAGGACATGCCTCTGCACATTGTCTGTGGTGCACCCAATGTGCAAGTAGGACAAAAGGTGGTCGTGGCGCCTATAGGTACGCAGCTGCATAACTGCGCAGGCAAAATGCTGAAGGTTAAAAAAGTTAAAATTAGAGGAGAAGTTTCTGAAGGGATGATTTGTGCCGAGGACGAGATTGGACTAGGGCATATACATGAGGGAATTATTGTGCTAGATACACCCCTAGTCCCGGGGACACCTGCTGCCCAACACTTTAATATCCAACCAGACGAAATTCTTGAGGTGGACATCACCCCCAACAGGGCAGATGCTTGCTCCCACTTCGGCACTGCTAGAGAACTAGGGGCATTACTAAATCGCTCTGTACGGCGTCCTTCCGTAGAAAAATTTGAGGTAGCTACACAAAGCTTACCTATGCAAGTAGAAGTACTTGACCACAATGCCTGTCCAAGATATTCAGGCATCACTATCAGTGGAGTGAGAGTTCAGCCATCACCACCATGGCTCAAAGATAGATTAAAGGCCATCGGTCTGAGCCCTATCAACAACATTGTTGACGTTACCAACTTTATCCTGCATGAACTAGGGCAACCGCTCCATGCATTTGATTATGACCAAATAGTCGGTAAAAGAATCATGGTCAAACAACTTACGCCAGAGACACCCTTCGTCACGTTAGATGATACAACAAGACACCTGAGTGGCACAGAGCTTATGATCTGTGACCAAGCAGGCGGCATAGGCATGGCCGGTATTTTAGGCGGCAAGCGTACTAGTGTACATCCAGGTACAAAAAACATCTTCCTAGAAAGTGCTTATTTTTCCCCCGGTGTTATTAGAAAAGCCACTAAACAGCACTCTATGACAACAGATGCCTCCTTCCGTTATGAGCGAGGTACAGACCCCAACCTCACAGTCTATGCATTAAAAAGGGCTTGTTTACTGCTCCAGGAAATTGCCCAAGGAAAAATGGCCTCCATACTCATCGACCTCTATCCTAAGAAGGTAGCAAGCTTTAGGGTAGAAGTGCACTATAAAAAAATTACACGACTCCTTGGCATGTATATTCCTAAAGCAGTCATTAAGAACATCCTAAGCAGGCTGGATATAGCCATCAGCCATGAAGAAGAAGATAGTTTTATCGCCTCAGTACCACCTTATAGGGTTGATGTGAAACGAGAAGTAGATGTGATTGAAGAAATAGTAAGAATCTATGGCTACGATCGTATTGAGGTGACAGGAAAGTTAGGGAGCACCTACCTAGCCAGAACGGTCCAGCCAGAGCAAAATAAATTACGGCATAGGGTAGCCGAACTCTTAGCTGCCAATGGCTACCATGAAATCTGTACCAATTCACTTACAAAACCATCTTATGCAGAACTGACCGATGCTTTCGATAAACAGCAGCATGTTACTATCTTGAACCCACTTAGTGAAACGCTAGAGGCGCTCAGGAAAACCTTGCTTTTTTCTGGCCTAGAGGTGGTGACGCACAATATTAATAGAAAGCAACCTGATCTCAAGCTCTTCGAGTTTGGGAAAATCTATCGCAAAGAGGTCCAACAGTATGTAGAAAACAATAGACTAGGCATCTGGCTTACGGGTAGCATAGAGGCCACAAACTGGATTAGAAAGCCACAGGAGGTGACCTTTCAGGATATGCATACTATACTTCATAAGGTACTGCACAAGCTAAATTTTACGGACTTTACAGCTCAACCTTTCCAAAACCCCCTTTATCAAACAGGTATTCAAATTGTATTAGAGCAAACGCAGTTCCTCACAGCAGGAAAAGTGCACCAGTCACTGCTCAAGCACATGGGCATCAACCAGTCCGTATTTTTTGCTGATATAGACTGGGAAGTGTTACTAAGCAAATGGAAGCCTCTAAACCGGTATCAGGTAATTTCTAAATTTCCTCCTGTACAGAGGGATATTTCTTTAGTGCTGAACAAATCAGTCAACTTTGAAGCAGTCAGAAGGGTGATTGCTCAGCAAAATGAGAAGCTTATCAGGGATGTGTCAGTTTTTGATGTCTATCAAGGAGGGAAGCTAGGGAACGGGGAGAAAGCATATGCCTTGCGTTTTGTCCTGCAAGGGAAAGAAAAAACACTCGATGACAAGACGATTGAACAGGTCATGACACGCCTGATGCGTGCTTTGGAAGATCAATTAGGGGCGATCATAAGAATATAGAATGAACGGCGAAAAACTGCATGTACGTGTTCAAGATTTGGAGCAAAAAATCATGCAACTGCTGGAGGGTTATAAGCATCAGCAAGAGATAATTCAGCAACTACGGAAGAAGAATGAGCAGTTAACACACCAGATTACCAACAGGACAGAGACCGCGCAGGACTTTTCAAATAGTCTGGCAAGTGATGCTATTGCCAAAAAGGGCGGAAAGCTAAGAGATTGGGAAGCTACGATTGATAGCTATATTGGTGACATTGATAAGAGCATAGAATACCTTGAAAGGCTGAGGTAATGGAAGAACTTGCTGTAAAGATCAGAATATGTGGCAGGGTGTATCCTATGAAAGTACAGGCAATAGACGAGACGTGTGTAAGAACGGCAAGCAAACTGATTAATGAGCAAGCAAAAACTTATAGTGAAAAATTTGGCATTCACGATCAGCAAGACCTGCTAGCTATGGTAGCGCTGGATTGTCTCATAGACACATTAAAATTAAAAGATGGAGCAACCAGAGAGACGCAAGCGCTCACAGAGCAGGTCAATGCCTTAGCCCGGCTAGTGGATCAAGCACTTACATCAACTAAGTACTTAAGTCACTCCGAAAACTAGCTGCTGTCCCAACACTGCTAATGCTTTTTGTAGCGAGCCGCCTACGCAGGCATTACTCGCAGGGCAGTGTTGATTGCCAGCCTGGATTCTAGGTTGCCTGATGACAAAACATGGGTATAACGCAGCTATTCATCTTGATTGTGCTGGTGCTATCGTTAGGGGTAGCCTTGGGAAGGATTGCGTCTAAACTATTCTATAGGTACGAAGCAAAGCAAGCGGACACAAAAATAAAATTCATTATCAAGGAGGCCAAGATAGAAGCGGCTAATATAAAAAGAGAAAAAATACTAGAAGCCAAAGAGAGGTTTGTCCGATTGAGATCAGAGTTTGAGCAAAGTGTAGGTAGAAGGAGAGAAAAACTGCTCAGTGAGGAGAATTATTTAAGGAGCAAAGAGCAAGAAATAGCACAACAACTAGAACAGCTTCATCGCAAGCAGAGTGTCCTAGAAAAAGTAAGAGATGAGCTTGATCAACTCAAAGCCCAAAGAGTCAAGCAACTAGGTGAAATAGCTAACCTAAGCGCAGAAGCAGCTAATCAGCAATTGATGGAAGCGCTGGAAGATGAAGCAAGGTCTAATGCTGCCATACGTATTAGGGCCATCGTAGACGAGGCTAAAGAAAATGCTGAAAAAAAAGCAAAAAGTGTGATCCTAACTACTATACAGCGCATAGTGGCTGAACAAACGATTGAGAACTGTTCCTTAGTTCTAAATATTGAGAACGATGCACTAAAGGGCAAAATAATAGGTAGGGAAGGCAGAAACATCCGTGCACTAGAATCAGCCACAGGCGTAGATATTACTGTAGATGACACCCCCAAGACTGTGCTCCTCTCAAGTTTTGACCCTGTAAGAAGAGAAATTGCCCGACTGGCACTCCAGCAGCTTATTCAGGATGGCAGAATACACCCTGGCCGCATAGAAGAAGTAGTAGCTACCACCGAAAATAATATAGAAAAAGAGATCATGGATACAGGGGAGCGTACAGCTATTGACCTAGGTATCTACGGTATGCATGTAGAGTTGATCAAGTTGGTGGGCAGGATGCGTTACAGAGCATCCTATGGGCAAAATTTATTGCATCACTCTCGAGAGGTAGCACAGCTTACGGCCACCATGGCCTCAGAGCTAGGCTTAAACAGTAAACTTGCCAAGCGGGCAGGACTATTGCATGATATCGGGAAAGTAGCGGCAGAAAGATCCGACCTGTCTCATGCTATGCTCGGCATGGAATTGGCCAAAAAATACAGGGAACATCCAGAAGTATATAATGCCATTGGAGCCCACCATGATGAAATCGAGATGACCTCTATGCTCTCTCCTATCGTACAAGCATGTGATGCTATCTCTGGCTCAAGACCTGGCGTGCGTCGAGAAGTTTTAGAGGCTTATGTAAAACGGCTTCATGACATGGAAGATATTGCGTTGTCTTTCGGAGGGGTGAAGAAATGCTATGCAATACAGGCTGGTAGAGAGCTCAGAGTCATGGTAGATTCTACCAGCGTAACAGACGAGGTAGCTAATACATTAGCCCTTGATATTTCAAGCAAAATTGAGCAACAACTACAGTATCCAGGCCAGGTAAAGGTGATTGTGATTAGAGAAACAAGAGCTATCAACTATGCAAAATAAAGGCCTTTGTAAAAGGCCTGCATGATTCGGCATGATACTGAGGGGCTAGCCAACTACTTGACGTATTGTCGTTTGGAGGCTATCTTTGTGGACCGTGCTAACCAAAAAAGTAACATCATGAGTGAGGGCAACATTGTCATACATGTTAAAGACAAAGAGACGATCGATAGGGCTTTAAAACGGTTCAAAAAAAAATTTGAGAAAGTGGGCTTGCTGAAAAAAATCCGAAAAAAGATGTTCTACAAAAAGCCTTCTATAGAACACAGAGAGGAACGGCTAAAAGCTATCTACAAGCAGGAGATGCAAACCAAAGAAAATGCATAACCCCCATGGTGTAGGTGGTGATTGTCTTTTTAAGCATGTCATCTATCCATGATTGCCGCATTTACACAATACCTAGTCAGTGAAAAGCGTTTGAGCCAACATACTGCCCGGGCCTATGAGACAGACCTGAAGCAGTGTGTATCTTTCCTGCATATCCTTGCTCCTGATAGTCAACTTGAAAAAGCTACTCATCAAACACTGCGCGCGTGGATGGTGGCTTTGGCACAACAAGGCTTAAGCAATCGTTCGATCAATAGAAAAATTGCTTCTCTCAAGGCTTTTTATAAGTTTCTATGCGCCAAGGCCTACATGGCACAAAACCCTACCTTACAGCTTAGTACACTCAGACTAAAAAGTAACCTACCTGTCTTTCTCAAAGAGAAGGAGCTACTTAGCTTGTTAGACAATCATTTATTTGAAGATACGTTTGAAGGCTGGCGCGACAAGCTAGTACTGGAATTACTTTATGGCACAGGCATACGCCTGGCTGAGTTGCTGGCACTCCGTGACGAATATGTTGACTTGTATGACAGCACGATAAGAGTCTGCGGCAAGGGTAAAAAAGAAAGGACCATTCCATTTCCTAAAAGCTTGCGGCAGGTTATTGAACGATACAGGCTCTGCAGGGCTACGACAATTAGCAACCATAGTGGATTTCTTTTGGTTACTTCCGCAGGAACACCTTGCTACCCTATGCTGGTCTACAGATTGGTGAACAAATACCTGAGCGCTTACACTCATGCAGACCGATACAGTCCGCATGTACTGCGACATACTTTTGCTACCCACTTATTGAACAAAGGGGCTGACCTCAATGCTATTAAAGACTTGCTAGGCCACGAGAGCTTGGCAACTACCCAACTTTATACCCACCACTCACTCAAAAAATTACAAGAAGTATTTAAGAAAGCCCATCCCAGAGCCTGATATAGGCAGCGCAAAAATGAGCGCTTTTTCTCTCTCGCATATGCATATTCCCCTTTTATCACTCATCATCTGGCTACCCATCGGTAGTCTATTTTTTTTACTGCTCCTTCCCTCCTCTCAGCAGCAAATTTTTAGACACATCACTTTGGGTACTGCCCTCTTACAAGGCCTGGGTATTGGGCTCGTCTTAATGCATGGATTGGACGATACCCCGGTAGAGCGGTTTTCCTGGATGCGTTTGGACCTGGGCAACTTAGGCGTACTGTCAGTAGACTACTTAGTGGGTATAGATGGACTGAGCATCGGCCTTATTCTACTGTCTTCCCTGATTCTGACCATGGGCGTCATTGCCTCTTGGCACATCCAAAAATATATCAAGGCCTACTTCGCCCTGTACCTACTTATGGACACCCTAATCATGGGTAGCTTCTTGGCATTAGATTTTATGCTGTTCTACATGTTCTTTGAAGTGGCCCTACTGCCTATCTATTGTTTTATTAGTATTTGGGGAGGACCAAGACGTGCACAGGCTGCTACCAAATTCTTATTGTACACCCTGCTAGGTACTATCATGATCTTGATGGTGCTGATTGGATTGGGTCTATCTGTATATGATCCTGTAGCAACAGGGTTACATATAGGCCTATTTACACCAGGAGAAACACCAAGCACAGCGCAGATCAACACTGTACAAAGTCTGGTGCAAACCCATGCAATACTCCCCCAGGATATCGTGCACTCCTTGAACATCCTACTCATGACTGATGCACATAACTTTATTCCTGGGTCTGCCTTCGGGCTACTCGGCGGACAATTCATTTGGGGACAGGCTGCACGACTCATGGCATTCCTGGGCCTAGTGATTGGTTTTCTCATCAAGCTTGCTGCTGTTCCTTTTCATAGCTGGCTTCCTGACGCACACGTAGAAGCTCCTACACCCATCTCTGTAATACTAGCAGCTATCTTACTAAAGATAGGAGGATATGGTTTGCTGCGAACGGCCTACAATATTTTCCCAGAAGGGGCTATCTACTATTCCTCTGGGCTTGGTGTGCTTGGTGTGTGTGCTATTATCTATGCGGCCCTGACTGCATTGGCTATGCATGACTTAAAGAAAATGATTGCCTATGCCTCTATAGCGCATATGGGTTTTGTGCTCTTGGGACTTGCGTCACTGACACATGAGGGAGTACAGGGTGCTTTGTACCAGATGGTCAGTCACGGACTCATCGCTGCCCTACTTTTTGGGATTGTTGGCGTACTTCAAGATAGGACACAGGATAGGAGAATTGAGAGTTATAGCGGGTTGGCTACTAAAATGCCTTATTACTCCACTATCGCTGTGGTGAGCTTCTTTGCTGCTATGGGGTTACCTGGTTTCTCAAGCTTTATTGCTGAGTTGTTGGTGCTGATAGGGGTATTTCGGGCCTCTTCCTTACCAAGATGGATGGGTATGGTAGGGGTTATGGGTATTTTACTCAACGCTGTTTACTTAATATGGACAATTCAGCGGGTATTTTTTGGAAGCTTTTCTTTGCACTACCCTAGCCGGGAATCTGCGCTTCAAGACCTGCGCACAAGGGAATATATCCTTTTCATACCGCTTTTACTTCTAATTTTCCTTTTGGGTATCTGTCCGCAGTTGCTATTGGATCTAATCACAGACTCAGCAAGCCAGCTGGTGACTAGAGTGCATACCGTAGGAAGAGAGAACTTAGATGCAATTTTCCCTTAAGCGAGAAAAAATCTACCGCATCAATTCCTCATGCTGCATAATATTACTATCCTCGGGGATATAAAGCTTGTCTAGCAGCTGATGCATCTTGGCTGCATGTGCTACTGAGTCATCTGTATAGAACCGTAACTCAGGTACCTTGCGCAGCTTGTGCCCAATTCGGTTTCCTAGAATTTTTCTGAGTGCCCCCTTTTGTTGCTCAACTTTTGCTAACATATCAGCCCCATTTGTAGTAAGGATAAAGCTCAGGTAGACTTTAGCAAGCCCCAGGTCAGGACTAATGCGTACTTCTGTCACAGTAACCATTATGTTACCCAACAGCCTAGAAGTTTCTTGCAAAAAAATTTCTCCCAATGTCTTTTGAAGGAGTCTAGCTACTTTTTGTATTCTTACGGGTTGTGCCATGATTTGATTGGTGGATTATTCCAAAGAGTTAACAATAGAAACGAAGGATTCTGCTTCCAAGGAAGCTTTCCCTATCAGCCCTCCATCTACATCGGGACAAGCAAAGAAAGTACGCGCGTTTTGTGCATCACAACTTCCTCCATATAAAATAGGAATACTTTGGGCAATTCTCTCTCCATATTTATGAGCTATTGTACTTCTGATGGAATGGTGCATAGCTTGTACTTGGGTAGGTGCTGGTGTGCTTCCGGTACCAATGGCCCAAACAGGCTCGTAGGCAATAACAATTTGTGCTATTTGCGCGACAGAAAGATGAAATAAGCTTGTGGCAAGCTGTTTTTTCACAAAGAATTCTTGGTGTCCTGCTTCCCGGGTCTGTTTGCTTTCTCCGCAACAAAAGATAGGCCGCAGGCCACTCATAAGTGCTACAGTCATCTTCTGAGCCAATAGTGCACTACCTTCGCCAAGATAATTCCTTCTTTCGCTGTGTCCGACTAGGACAAAGTTGGTGCCCACAGACCGCAACATAGGGGCTGCTATCTCCCCTGTAAAGGCACCAAAAGCATGCTGGTGACAGTTTTGTGCTCCTATATGGATATGCCCAGACGTAGGAAGTAGCTTCCTGATCGCATCCAGATGGATAAAAGGAGGGAGCAGAACGACCTGGACTGCATGTTCCACTGACTTATGCAGCATCTGAATGACCCTGGTAGCAAGCTGTAACCCTTCTCCAAAGTCCTTATGCATTTTCCAGTTGGCAACAACTATTTTCTGACGCATGTATACAAGCTCTAATCTAAGGAAGTAACCTGCTGCCGGGAGTGGTAATTTTTTCTTTCTGCATCAAACTTCAACAATACGAACAACATGATTGAAAATGACCACAAGGAAGAACCGCCATAGCTGATGAACGGCAGCGGAATGCCAATCACAGGCATCAGTCCAATAGTCATGCCAATATTAATCATAAAATGAAAAAACAGTATAGAGGCTACCGAATAGCCATATACCCTTGCAAATCGCAGCCTTTGTCGCTCTGCGATATAGAGTATCCTTGATATCAGCCCTAAGAAAATGCCAATGACCAACAACGCTCCAATCCACCCATGCTCCTCTCCTATCGTACAAAAAATAAAATCAGTACTCTGCTCCGGCACGAAGCCATATTTTGTTTGGCTTCCGTGCAGGAAGCCCTTGCCCCAAAGTCCTCCAGAGCCAATGGCTATTTTAGATTGGGTCACATTCCAGCCAATCCCTAGAGGATCAACATTAGGATCAAAAAGTGCCTTAATCCTATTTTGTTGATGGGGTTTTAGCATTTTCTCAACAAAAAGATTAAATCCTTCGATCAGAACCAGTGTGCCCAAAGTCATCAACACAACAAGCATGATCTTCTTCACGGTTCTTCTCACCAAACCGATCAAGATAAGTGCCCCACTGAGTGTACCAATAATCAAGTAGATATGAGGGACTAAAAGTGTTAAAACAGAGATTGTTACTATGTATATGCCTACCAAAAGAAGCCAAGGGGAAAGCCCTTCTCTATAAAACACAATGACAAAAGCAACGAAAACTACACCGGAACCTAAATCACCTTGCAACAAGATAATGACCACAGGAAACAGGATAAAACCCAATAATATAAGCTGGGGCTTCAGTCTGGTAAGTTGTGTATTGGCTTCATCTACATACTTAGCAATGGCCATAGCGCAAGCCAACTTAGCTAACTCAGAAGGTTGCCCCCCCCACTGGAGCCATGCCCTATGTCCTCCTATACTGACACCCCAAAATAATGTGCCCAACAGCAGTAATATGCTAAAACCGTAAAAAGAATATGCCAAAGACTGGTAAAATCTTGTCTCAAAAAACAAGGAAATAAAAAATATAAAGATGGTGGTTGTAATCCATAGCAACTGCTTAACTGCACTTCTAGACACGTCGAACAAGCCATGCTCATACGCTGGTTCGTAGCTAACAGCGTAGATGTTGACCCAACCAAAGACGACCAAACTGGCGTATAAAACTAAAAGTAGCCAGTCAATCTGAGCGAATATGTTGCTTTTTGTTCTCAATGAAAAAAATCTCCTTTAAGTACATAGTTTTGAAGCCAAGCACGACTAACGGTTCCCTGAAGGTATTTTTCTATGAGCAGACCGGCAATAGAAGCAGCGGCCCTTGAACCCCAACCAGCATTCTCAACATACACAGCTAGCGCTATTTTAGGATTTTCGCTAGGAGCAAAAGCTATACCAACAGAGTGGTCCGCACCATGCGGATTTTCCGCAGTGCCTGTCTTAGCACAGATAGCTATCCCCTTGATATGTGCACGCCATGCCGTTCCTCCTTCTACTGCCCCTTGCATAGCATTAGCTATCAATTCAAAATGTGCTCGATCAATAGCTACTTCATGTTTGTCTTCCTCCTCTGGCAGTATGGATCGTGCTCCTATTTGCTTTACCAAGTGAGGGGTATAATAGTAGCCTCGATTAGCAACAATGGCAGCAAAGTTGGCCATCTGCAAAGGCGTAATCAGCAACTCCCCTTGGCCAATATCCAACGACCTAATTGTGGAAGCTTTCCAACACCCTTTTCCGTAACGCTTATCATAAAACTTAGCATCTGGCACACAACCACCCTTTTCGCCTGGAAGGTCTATGCCGAGTGCGGTTCCCAAACCAAACCTTTTGAGATAGCCGCACCATTTTTCAAGCCCTAAGCGTGTGTCTTTGTAGGAGTTATTGGATACTTTTTGATTAACAATATTTCTAAAAACGTGGTGGAAGTAGGGATTACAGGAGTGCTGGATAGCTTGATGTAAGCTTAAAGGGGAGGGATGTGGATGACACTTGAGTAGCTTCTTGTTACAGGTATAAGAGGTATTCTTGTAAACTACCTTCTCTTGTAGGGCAATCAGCGCTTGGTGGAGCTTAAAAATAGATCCTGGAGGATACATAGCCATGATGGGCCTATGAAAAAGGGGGGCGAGTGTGTCTTTTTCTAAGGCAACAAAGTGGTTACTAAAGTCTTTTTCTGTTAGCAGATTAGGATTGTAAGAAGGACTAGATACCAATGCTAAAATTTCGCCTGTTTGGGGTACTAGGGCCACAATGCTCCCCAATTTATTTTCCATAAGCTGCTCGCCGTACATTTGCAATGCAGTGTCTATGGTAGTTTTGAGGTCTTCCCCAGGCACAGATACTCGGTCAAAGGCCCCTTCTTTGAAACTGCCTTGGGCTATTCCCTGTGCATTGCTAACCTGATACCTAATGCCACGCTCACCCCTTAAAGCTTTTTCATAACTTTTTTCTAAGCCACTGATACCGATCATATCCCCCTGCTTGTAGTAATGCGACGTATCTTTAGCAAGCTGCTGAGGGCTTATTTCACCAACATACCCCAAGGTGTTGGCTAGCATAGGTGTGGGATATTGTCGTACCGTGCGTGCCTGCACAAAGAATCCTGGGTATTCAGCAACGTGATCTTGGATCTCAGCCCATGTTTCTTGGGATAGGTTTTTGATAAAAAAAGAGGGTTTGACATAGGAGTAGGCCTTGGCTTTTTTAAAGGCTTCATCAAATGTTTGAGGACTAATGCCGAAATCTTGGCAAAAGGCTAAGGTGTCGAGGTGCTTCACCTCCTTAGGAATCACCATCAAATCATAGATAGGCACGTTGTAGGCTAAAAAATCTCCATGCCTGTCGTAAATAGCACCCCGATAAGGATACTCTACCACAGGCTGGATGATATTCTTTTCAGCGGCAAGTCTATATTCATCACTCAGGACCTGTATGAAAAATAGCCTTGTAAGAAAAATAAGCCCCACAAGGATAAAAGCTGCATGGATAATATGGCTTCTATGCAATTTCATTACCTTTTCCTTATTAAAAGTATAATGCTTTGTGTCAACAAAACAGTGGTATACGTCAGCAACGTGCTGAAGACCACTTTGCGAATTATTACAAAGAATAGCATGGTGGTACCAGCATCTAAGAAAAATAAAGCAGTGTGGTGTATGCCTATGAGTATCAAAGAAAATAGCGAGAACCGCTTCCAACCTAGGTTACTTAGTGTAGGCTGTGCAGCTGCTTCGTAGCCACTAGCAGGCAACATTAGCTTCAGCAAGAAATCTCTACTATAGACCACAAGCACTGAGGAAAATGCATGGGTACCCGCACTACCGTAAAATATATCTACAAACAGCCCAACTGCAAAGCTAATTAACAAAAGTAGGGGCATGCCTTCCTGTCGCCGAGGAAGCAGTAAGAGAAAAGCTACGTAGATAAAACAAGAGGCAGTGTGACACAGAACAATGAATTGCGAAACAGCCAACTGCAAAGTGATGTAGAGCAAAAAATTGGCCAACTGCCCTAACTTGCTAACCTTACTCATAAAAAGCTTTGGTATGTTGCTCTAAATCTACTTGTTCTAGTTTCCAATCATTCTTTACTACATAGACGTGTTGAAGCGTACTAAAGTCAGTACTAAGATGGAGCTCAATGTCATAGAAAGGAGATTCTTTTCTGAGCTTTGCCTGCTTGATATGGCCAATCAAAACCCCTGCAGAGAAAGTAGCATTATAACCTGAGGTGACCACTGTATCTCCAGGTTCAACAGGCACATGCCTGGGTACATATAACATCTGTGCTCGCAAAGGATTACTCCCCGGCCATTGTACCGTACCGAGCACCTTTGAATTCGATATCTTAGCGGATACCTGCATAGCAGTATGTAACAAGGAAGTGACAGTAGCGAAATGATCAGAAACTGCCTTGACCCTGCCTACAATCCCTGCAGTACTCACGACACCCATGCCAGGCTCTACCCCATGCATTGCCCCCTTATTGAGCGTAAGGTAATTTTTAGTACCAACTATTGAATTGTTGATGACTTGAGCAGGGACAAGATGATGGGGGGCAGTAATATCTAACTGGACTATTGGCTCTGCTACTTGCAAAAGCTTGTCTCTTAACATCGCATTCTCATGCAATAGCTTTGCGTTTTCTTCTTTCAGTATGGGGTAATTTTTTACTGCACTGATAAAGTTTTGAATACTTCCTACGGCATAAGAGGCAGAAGCTTTATAAAACTTATCATTAACAATCAGGAACACGCTTATGAACTCTAGTAGTACAAAAACTACAAAGCACTTATGTGCATGTAAAAAATAAAGCAACCTTTTCATAAGGGCACGAAGCATTGTCTTGGCTTCTGAATGATGCTACCCAGCTTACCCGAAATCAGTTCGCTTGGAACGTGCGCTGCAATATTGGCCGCCAACAAGGTAGAGTACTTCGAGCAGCTTGCGGGCTGTAGCGAACAATCTCCATCAAGCATTTGGACTTTAAAGTTACCGCAAGGCCATCCATGCTAGGTCATTAACACGCCTTTATAGGCCTCCAAATTTCTCAAGGCAATGCCTGTACCTCGCACCACTGCCTGGAGCGGTTCTTCGGCTATATGTACAGGAAGCTGGGTTCTTTGCGCCAGTCTTTTATCAAGACCTCGTAAAAGTGCTCCACCCCCTGTAAGGTATATACCGTTACCATAGATATCTGCAGAAAGCTCAGGAGGGGACATTTCTAGCGCCTTTAAAATAGCTTCTTCAATCTTGAAAACAGATTTCTCTACAGCTAAGGCGATTTCTTTATGGTTTACCAGGACAACTTTGGGGATACCAGTCATCAAATCTCTACCACGCACCTCAAAGTGATCAGGAGGTGTATCTAGCTCTTCCAACACAGCACCCACACCAATTTTAATTCTCTCAGCAGTCCGCTCTCCGATAAGTAGGTTGTGCTTTCTACGCATATGGTCTAGGATGTCATTATTAAAGACGTCTCCCGCAGTTCTTATAGACTGATCACACACAATACCTGAAAGCGCAATGACAGCAATTTCTGTTGTCCCGCCCCCAATATCCACAATCATAGACCCCACAGGCGCCTCTATATCAATGCCAATACCAATGGCCGCTGCAATGGGCTCAGAAATCATATATACCTCTTTGGCCCCCGTATGCTCCGCAGAGTCTCTTACGGCTCTCTTTTCTACATCTGTAATCCCAGAAGGAATGCAGATGATCATTCTATGGGCCAATGGTGTCAAGAACCCCCACTTAGTATTGTTAATCATTTTGATCATACCCCGAATCATGTGTTCTGCTGCATGAAAGTCCGCAATAACGCCATCTTTCAGAGGACGAATTGTTTTGATGTTGTCATGCGTTTTTTCATGCATTTGCATAGCCTTCCTACCCACAGCGATCATCTTGTTGGTGGTTCTGTCGATGGCTATAATTGAAGGCTCATCTACAACTATGGTGTCATTTTGTATAATCAGGGTATTGGCTGTTCCTAAATCAACAGCGATGTCATTATAAAAGAAGTCTAGTAATCTCATTTTTTTAATATTGTTTACGGTAAGAGCCACACGTTCGTGAGCCGCTAGATGGGTGCGCCCAATTTAGAGAAATTTCTTAGTCCTACCGCGTAGCATTTGCTGGTTGCAAGGCAATAGATCTAGCTTAGTGAAAAAAGCCAGTACATCTGATTCAGTAAACCAATAACTACATAGTGGCTTCTATGGAGAGGGCATCTTGAGGGCTTGACCCCAAAGGCTGGGGAAAAAATGCCTTATGTTTCGCGCTTCTCCTACGCCAGTGAGATACTACGGGATAATGCAGTTGAGCACCAGTGCTGGCTAAGTTTTACGACGATGCAGAATACGTTGATGACTTAGGGTTCCCATAGAAAATATTCTTTTTCCAAAAGCTTTTCCTCTAGTTCCTTGGAAGCTATGACAGCTGCTTTAGGCGTTTTATTGTATAGATCTGCTATCGTGTTATCGTCTGGATTTTCCAGTTTAACAATTCTAGAACTAAATAATCTGAGCGCAAAAGCTTCCGTCATTTTAATATTACCAGCACCGTTATGTACATTGACCCAAGCTAGCTCCTTTTCATCAAAGTATGCAGCTAGGTCCTTGTATTTAAAGATTCCTATTTCTCTACACAGGCCCGTCTCAAACTTATCTGCTGGAATAATTAGTTTGACGGATTGTACATCATAAATCTGTACCGACCTCACCTTATCGAATATCCAGTCTTCCATCAGCTCGAGAATAGAGACTTCGTTTGGTAAAAAGTACTCCGCTAGCTTTTCTTTTTGAGCAGTTGATTTTTCTTGAACTTTGTCTTGCCATGCATTGTCATCTGTAAATCCCAAAGCTTTTTCTTCTTCAGAAAAATCATCAGCTTTTGGAAGCTTGAGTTTTTCAAAGAACTCTTCTTTGGTCATCGGTTTTGTAAAAGCTTCGTCGCTGTAAACGGTCAATAAGCCTGTTTCTACGCCCTCAATGATAACTTTGGTAATCTCGTTCTTATGAGGGAAGAAAGATTTGTTCGATTTTTCTTTCAAGTCTATGTGCCTCCATATTCTATTTTTAATCAGAACATTTTCCTCTGGGATGGGATAGAGCGAGTGTGGATTATATGCTACATGAGGACTATCAGCATCCGGCTCTTCCGCCGCCTGTGCAGGGGAACTAAAGATTAATCCTAGAAGACCTACAATGCATAGCAAAGCAAAACGTTTCATGGCAAACTTTTTAGGTTAATGGAATGGTATGAATAATGGTGCCAATTTTTACTGCCTCTATTTCTCCTTTAAAGTTTAGCCGTTCTACTTTTTTTATCTCAATCACTAGCCTGTCGCCAGGTTTTGCTAAAGCAACGAAATCATGGAGGCTTACATCCTGGCTATTCACGCTTTGGGTCTTCAAGGCCCTGCTACCACGTGCCAAAGAAACTTCCCACTGTGCTACTCTGTAACGTGCATCTTTAGGTAAAAAGGTTCTAAAGCTTTCATCAGCTATGGCCCTTACCTCTAAACTTCTGGGGCCCGGAACAGGTATACCTTGCTTTTCATTGAGTACCTTTCCTTTACTGGTGATGAATATTTCTGGCTTAGGTATTCTCCTAACTTTGAAGAGTTGTGTATCTAATAAGTTTTTGTTGCTATAAATATTAAGTTTTACTTCGAGAGCATTAGGAACTACAGTGACCAAGCCTCTTCCCTCGCCAGAAAGCACACTAGCCCCGGTAGCAGAAAAACTAGGATTGTATTCTGTACCTAGTGCGGGTACCTGTATATTCAACTCATTACCACAGTTGAGGTACAAAGCCTGTACCGCTGCAGACTGCACTTGAATAACGGGCTTGGCTACAAAATACGCTATATCTTCCGTCAAAATAGTTTCTTTCCCACCAGGCAATTTGAGCTTAATGGCCGCTTTGAATATTTTCCTGGCCAGCCCATCTTCATTGTACTTTCCTGGTGATGCCAAAAACTCTATGCTTCCTACCCCTTCTTCCACAATGATTTTTTTCCCATCAATGGTCATCTCAGGATCGACCCCAGAAGAGGAGGCTGCAAGAAACAGTTTTGCTTTGTATTTGGCCCCAGCTGCCACGATATTGGATTGCGGTTTAACCAATGGAACCAGATTATCAAACTTAATGTCTTCAGCACCCACACTGTTAGCTAGCGCTGCCAACGCTTTTGTTTCTGCATGAACGATATCTGAAGCAAATTGACTGAGTGTTGCCAAAGCTGCTCCTAGGGGCGTTGTATCAAAATTTAGGGTAGCAAAGTCCTTAGTAGATTGGTTGGGATCATCTTTGAAAAGTGCGCTGTCTTTGGCATCTAAGGCAATTGGTGCAAATTCTATACCAGTGGCTTGTGTCAGATATTGTGTGTAACCATTGAGTATTTTTTGTAGCTCGATGCCTTTGCCATCATGAAGCATCAGCTTGGCTACAGAAGTTTCGTTTTTCAACCCTTTAGGACGTCCAGTTTTTTTGTCTTTTCCTCCTGTGAGTACAACAAGCTTGGTTTTTAGGCTATCTATATGACTAATAACTTGTTGGGTTTCCTTTCTCACACTCAGCGCGGTATTGAAAACCTTAATATCATCTTCCCTATTGCTCATCTCTTGCACGGTGGCTTGTATGCTTTCTAGGCTTCTGGCGTTCTCTTGCATCTTTAGGACAACACCTCGCTCTAAGCTTTTGTTAATCAGTATAAACTTATCTAACACACTGCCACTCACCTGAAGCGCCAATAATGCTGTCAGCACCAGGTACATCATCCCGATCATCTTTTGTCTTGCACTCAGCTTTTCTCCGGCCATGGATTCAGAATATCTTGATTAGAAGTATCTTGCTTACTTTTTAAGTGCTGCCAGCATATTTCCGTAGATGCCATTCAGAGAGGCTATCTTTGTGCTAAGCTGAACCAGTTCTGCTTCAAATCTTTCCGTTTCCTCACTGGCCGTTTGCAGCTTTCTCATAGACTCAGCAATACGTGTGCAGACTTCGTACGTTGTTTTCGAACGCAAGTCGGCCTCTTGTGACTCTTTTTTATAAGCTGTGTTGAGTGCGCTTAGCGTTTCGGTAATGTTTTGGATCTGCGCATGGTAGTACTGCATGTCCTGAGACACACTTACTAGACTGTGAATAGCCCCCAAGGCACCTTCGTGTGCTTCATACATATTTTCTAATACTGCAGAGGCTTTTTCTATATTGGTTGTGTACTTTTTTGTCGCTTCTGAAAGATCAGGCACGGAGGACAGGTTGGCAACAGTGTCAGCAAGGCGGTGCATGCCTTGTCCCAGTCGCTCAATCAATGCACTATCTATTCGGGCTTGAGCAAACATGTCGTCTATTTTCTCTCCAACAAGGCCATGAGACCTGGCGCTGGCCAAAGTCGCACTGCCTTCATGGGCTCCGAGCAGCTCTGGATACACCTTAGTCCAGTCCAATTCTTTCTCTTTAGGCTCAAAGGAGCTCAAGAAAAAAATAATTGCCTCTGTCGTCAGCCCTAACCCTAGCATCAAGGCTCCTCCAGGCCAGTTGAGCAGCTTAAACATTGCTCCGGCTATAACAATAGCAGCACCAATGCCATAAATTTTAGGCATGATGTCTTTGTAAAACTTCATCTTGAAGTTATGCGTCAGGAATAAGTTTCTAGCCATGTATGCGTTATTTTTTATTATTAATTATTTATTACTAGGCTCTTCACCAATGTGGGGCATCACGCACCGAAAGCCAATGTAAGACCTGGCTCGGTCTTTGTACTCGTAGTCAATAGCATCTGTTTGTAAAAAACGAGCAATATCCTTCCAGGAACCCCCTTTAATAACCTTGCGAGGTTCTTGGTCATCAAGATAAATAGGATTTAAATCCCACATGCGGGCTGCTGCTGCCGGGTTGTAAGCATCTAAGGTCTACTCAGATACGTTCCCACCTATGTGCAAGCCATAGTCATTGGGTGCAAAGTGATCGACGGGAGAGGTGTGATCGTATCCACATTCTCTGTAATTACCTCTGCTAGATTTAAAGTTGGCAAGCAGCTTTCCTCTGGCATCTCTCACGTAAGGCCCACCCCATGGGTACTTAGCAAACGGGTTGCCGCCCCTAGCAGCATAGGTCCACTCTGCAGCTGTAGGAAGCCTAAATTTAGGCATTTCCCACAAACCGTGTTCCTCCCTGTATGTATTCAAGTGCTTAGTTCTCCATACTGCAAAGTGCCGCGCTGCTTCCCAGGTAATACCTACTACAGGAAAGTCATCAAAAGAAATGTGCTCATAGTAACACTCTACCATACGATCTGCCATATGGTGAGCAAAGTCCTTTTGCCACACGCTCATATCTGGATACAGCTCCTTCATAATTACTTCCTCACTAAGCACGCTAGAAGTACTTGTCTCTTTTTCAATGGAGGACCCTTCTACAACACTAGAAGGGTCTCTCTCCTCCTGCTCGTCAGATGTATTGCGTGCTTCCTGCATAGATGCTGCTTCTTCTAATAACGCATTGATAAACTGACGATACTTGTTATTGGTAACCTGACATTTATCCACGTATAGGCTACTAACCGCTACCTGGTTTGGAGGGTTGACGAGAGAAGCCATATCTTGATCAACGGCGCCAATTACGCAAGAGCCACCAGGAATAAAAACCATATCAAACGGTGTTTCCATTTTCCAGCCGAGCCTTCCCGATACGCCTACTACTTCTCCGCGATCATCCCTGTCTCGTCCTATCAAGCAGCTTTGAATAGTCAATACCAAGAAGGTCATAGTGAATAGATGAGATAAGCATGTTGCTCTGGTAGCTCGTATCATGGGTGTGCGGCCTAATGCTAAAATTTATATAGCGACAAAGGTATTTCTGTTTAGTGATTTTGACAACCCTGATGGATTAATGTTTAAATTGCAGGGAAAAAATTTTCTTGGCGATGATTTTCTGAAGATTATGGCTGGCTGCTTAAGTGATTACAATGTTCCGTGCCCCTCTCGCGCGCAGTAGAACTTCAGGAGCATGAGGATTCCTACTAAACACCCCCAAATAGCGCCTAAGCATGTTTTATTATCTTTTCCAATATTTTCATGAAACACTGAATTGGCCAGGTACTGGCGTCTTCAAATATATCTCATTCAGAGCAGCAACAACGGCCATATTTTCTTTGCTGATTACTATTGTGATGGGGAAGAAATTGATTCATTCCTTTCATGAACGACAAGTGAAAGAAGTAGTACGGGAGTTGGATTTGGATGGGCATCAGGAGAAGAGAAATACTCCAACCATGGGCGGAATTGCTATTATCACGGCAATTGTGATACCTACATTACTCTTTGCAAAGCTAACCAATACATACATCATCTTGTTGCTAACGGCTACGTTGTGGATGGGGGTTATTGGTTTTGTGGATGACTATATCAAGGTCTTTAAGCAAGACAAAAAGGGCTTGGCAGGGAAATTCAAGGTGTTTGGACAGGTGAGTCTGGGACTGGTAGTAGGCCTGGTGCTTTATTTTCACAAAGATGTGGTAGTGCGGGAACTGGGAGCACCTGTGGCAGTGATCGAACGGGGAGAGGCAGCAGCTGTAGTTTTTAGAGATGTAAAGTCTACGAAAACGAATGTGCCCTTCTTTAAAAACAATGAGTTAGACTACAGCCAACTCATTCCTGGCTTGAGCGGTCAATACACATGGATAGTGTATGTGCTGATAGTCACCTTTGTAGTAACTGCAGTGTCTAATGCGACAAACCTTACAGATGGCTTGGATGGCTTGGCAGCAGGGACGTCAGCGATTATTGGTACTACACTGGCTATTCTAGCCTACTTGTCGGGCAATATTATTTTCTCACAGTACCTCAATATTATTTACATTCCTGACCTGGGTGAGTTGGTGATTTTTTGTACTGCTTTTGTGGGAGCTTGTGTGGGGTTCTTATGGTACAATACCTATCCTGCACAAATTTTTATGGGTGATACTGGCAGCTTGACCATCGGGGGGCTCATTGCTGTACTTGCTATTATGATTAGGAAGGAGTTACTCATTCCATTACTCTGTGGCATTTTTTTGATTGAAAACCTCTCTGTCATCATTCAGGTTTTTTATTTCAAGTATACCCAGCGAAAATATGGCGTAGGGAAAAGGGTCTTTAAGATGGCACCTATCCACCACCATTATCAAAAACTAGGTTTGCACGAGGCCAAGATCGTAACGAGATTTTGGATCTTGGGGATCTTGCTGGCTATTTTCACACTCACAACGCTGAAACTTCGGTAGCAGCCCAACGCAAATGAGGTATCAATTACTTGGCGTACTCAGGGCCATGCTTGACGTTACTAGTGGCCTGAGCATGTGTTGGGGTCGCAGTGTTATAAAAAAAAGAAGGGGTTTTGGGGTTTTTGCCACGAACTAACTAATTCCATCGTATCATCAATCACTTGTACCATGCAAGGCAAAAAGCCTACTTTACTGAAAGGAACGCGTGACTTTGCAGCCCCTCAGGTATTTAGAAGGAATTACATTTTTGACACCATTCGGCATATCTACCAAAAGTATGGGTTTTTGCCACTCGAAACACCTGTGCTAGAACACCTGACCACGCTGACAGGAAAATATGGCGAAGAGGGGGACCAACTGCTGTTCAAAATCCTGAACTCAGGTGATTTCTTAGAAGGGGTCGATAGTCATACCAAGGATTATAAAACCTTATTGCCTCAGATTGCAGCCAAGGGGCTGCGCTATGACCTGACCGTGCCCCTGATGCGGTATGTGGCGATGAACAAGGACAAGCTTATTTTCCCCTTTAGGAGGTATCAAATACAGCCTGTATGGCGTGCAGACCGTCCACAAAAGGGTCGTTATAGAGAGTTTTATCAATGTGATATTGACATGGTAGGTGCCTCTTCTTTATTGTGTGAGGCAGAAATTTTGGTCATGATCCACGAGGTGCTTCTTCAATTGGGGATCAAGGATTTTACCATCCATATGAACCACCGGGATGTACTCAAGAGCCTAGCAACGCTAGGGGGCGCGACTAACCAAGAGGGAGCTCTTTGTGTGACCCTGGACAAGCTAGATAAGGTGGGAAAAGACAAAGTACTAGAAGAACTAAAAGGCAAAGGATTTTCCCCCGCTGCCCTGGAAAGGCTTTTGTTTATCTTTGATCTGCCAGCAACACAAGTAGACAGGTGGCCGATCCTGACCAAGCAGCTAGGGCTCACCCAAAAAGGCATGCAGGACATGCAGAAAATTCTCGACTACGTACACGCTTTAGGGCTAGAGGAACCTTCTATTACACTAGATCCTACGCTGGCTAGGGGATTGTCATACTACACAGGGACGATCTTTGAGGTAAAAATGAAACACACGAACTGGGGCAGCCTGGGTGGTGGGGGACGGTATGATGGCTTGACGGATATCTTTGGGCTGACTGGGGTATCTGGAGTAGGTTTTTCTTTTGGTCTGGATCGGCTCTATTCGGTACTAGAGGCGCTGGATTTATTTCCGTCCTCTATGGGCTCTACCACGCAGGTGCTACTTGCCAACCTAGACCCTGCCTCTGAAAAATGGACTTTGAAGGCACTGACTACCTTGAGAACCAACGACATTCGGGCAGAAATATATCCAGCAGTCGTCAAGCTGAAAAAGCAGTTGCAGTATGCACACAAACGACAAATCCCTTTTGTTGCCATCATTGGTGAGGAAGAGCACGCAGCCGGTGTAATCACCCTCAAAGACATGCGGACCGGCACACAGCAACAGTATTCGTTAGAACAGATGCTTCAAGAATTATCTTAATTTCAGCAGCAACACAGCATGAATTTATGGAAGGTTTCGAAAAAATATTGGGACAGATGCAAGAAGCCCAAAAAAAAGTTCAAGAGATACAACAAAAATTAGCCCAAATACAAGCCACCGGAGAAGCAGGCGCAGGCGCAGGCGCAGTGAAAGTTACGGTAGATGGGCATAAAAAAGTACTAAAACTAGATATCGACAAGGAATTCATTCATCCTGAAGAAAAAGAAGTACTTCAGGACCTAATTATTGCAGCAATTACCCTGGCTACCCAGGCCGTAGCCGAAAAGGTGAAAGAGGAAATGAAGCAAAGTGCATCAGGGATACTGGGCGAGATCCCTATGGATTGGATGCTGTGAAAAATCTAGGAAGAACGTGTGCAAGGCCATCGTATAGGTATGGACACCCCAATGCTTATCAAGGCATATCAAGACGCATCACCCAGCAAGCAATATTTGATGATTTCAGCATGATCAACAGGTGTATAGCACCAGTTGGCTTCTATGGATCACAGCAATAAGTACATTGTAAGTGAAAACCAGCTTCTTTTTTGAGAAAGTCAGGGATTTCTCTTTCTGGAAACCTTATTGATGAACAATGCATGCATTTTTTACACTGTAGAGATGTACCCTTGATCTACGGAAAGCGTTTTCTGCTGGGCGCTTTGGACTGCTAATTGGTCACAGCGTTCATTCTCCACATGGCCTGCATGTCCTTTAATCCAACAGAAACTAACGTGGTGTTGCTGGTACACCTTCCAAAATCTCCTCCAAAGATCAGCATTCTTTTTCCCTTTAAAATCCTTCTTTAACCAAGATAGAAGCCAGCCCTCTTGTACTGCCGCTATTACATATTTGGAATCTGAGTAAATGGTTACGGCTTGTTTTTCACTTTTTAAAGCCTCTAACCCTACAATTACTGCCAACAACTCCATCCGGTTATTAGTAGTCAACTGAAACCCTCCAGAAAGTTCCTTTCTGTGGCCCTGGTATTTCAACACTACACCATAACCTCCCGGCCCTGGATTGCCTCTTGAAGAACCATCTGTATAAATAGCAACCAAACTACAAAAAAAGATGGGTCTTGAATAACTTGACCGCTATAGAGAGCACCACAACACCCATCACTTTGTGAATAATATTCACACCTAGCTTGCCTAATCGATGTCCAATAAATTCAGAATACCGTATAACAACATACACAAATACAAGATTCGCGAGTGTACCGCATAGAATATTGACAATGGCATAGTCTTCCTTCAAAGTAAGTAGTGTGATTAATGTGCCTGTACCTGACACGACGGGAAATGCCAACGGCACAATAGAGGATGTTCCATCATTGTCTAGTGAGATATGGAAGATGCTGACATCCAGAACCATCTCTAAGCCTAGGATGAATAATATGATGCTGCCAGCCAATACAAAAGAGCCGATATCAATCGAAAAAATATCAAGCATAGATTGGCCCAAAAGCAAAAACGTAACCATGATCACACTCACCGCGACCATTGTTTTTCGTATATGAATACTCCCCGCCCTACTTCTTATATTCATAATGATAGGTATACTGCCTAGTATATCAAGGACAGCAAATAGCACCCAAAATGAAGAAAGTGTTTGCTGCCAATCAAAGCCAACGAAAAAATCACGGACACCATGCATGGTATGGAAGATTTTATAAAATAACCCTATCCCTCCGATGCTGAAAGAAGCATATTCTTTCTCAAATACTGCGATCTGTAGAGGAAAAGCCCTCAAACTTAGGCAGCAAGAATTACATAAAAAAGCAGGGACTACGACAGATGGAAGAAAAGTTAATTTTTCTTCCAAAACCTTATACTTTATCCCCTTAAGGCTTATTTCTGCTACTTAATGCGAAGGGACTCCCCGATTCTTAAAGGGATTATTTTACTTATATTCGCCAGCTGGTTTTTTGGCCTGTTCCACGTGGAACACTAGCCTGTGTCACCCTCTGTAAGTAAATGTATACATAAGAACAGTTATATGTTTCCAACGTACGACATCATTGTAGTAGGCGCAGGCCATGCCGGTTGCGAGGCAGCGGTAGCGGCAGCCAAGATGGGCTCCAAGGTGCTCTTGGTGACTATGAATATGAACACCATTGCACAAATGTCTTGTAACCCTGCCATGGGCGGCATTGCCAAAGGACAAATTGTGCGCGAAATTGATGCGCTTGGAGGCATGTCAGGCATTATTGCCGACCAATCTATGATTCAGTTCCGCATGCTGAATAAATCCAAAGGTCCAGCCATGTGGAGTCCTAGAACCCAAAACGATCGCATGCGATTTGCAGAGGCATGGCGCTTGGCCTTGGAGAAGACACCCAATGTGGATTTCTGGCAAGAAATGGTGAGTGAAATCATCATTCAAGAAGGGCAAGCTGTAGGTGTGAAAACAGGTATGGGGCTAGAAATTCGGTCTAAAGCTGTCATTCTGACCAATGGTACTTTTCTGAATGGTCGTATCCACATTGGTGAAAAACAGTTTGGAGGGGGCAGAACAGCGGAAAGAGCAGCTAGTGGCTTGACGGAGCAATTGATAGCCGTGGGTTTTGAAGCTGGTAGAATGAAAACGGGCACACCGCCACGCGTGGATGGAAGAACGCTGGACTACCACAAAATGGAGGAACAACCAGGTGATGAACAGGCCGGTAAATTTTCTTTTCTAAATGCTACCCAGCCCTTGCAGCAACAAAAAAGCTGCTACATTACCTACACCAACAAAAAAGTCCACCAAATTTTAGCGGGTGGCTTTGACCAGTCGCCCATGTTCAATGGACGCATTCAGGGCCAAGGTCCTCGGTATTGTCCGTCTATTGAAGATAAAATTACCCGCTTTGCAGACCGAGAAAGGCATCAAATCTTTGTGGAGCCAGAAGGCTGGCATACTGTAGAGATTTATATCAATGGATTTTCTACATCCTTGCCCGAAGCTGTGCAATACGAAGCACTGCAAGCCATTCCAGGCTTTGAACATGCCAAAATGTTCCGCCCAGGCTATGCCATCGAGTATGACTATTTCCCAGCCACGCAGCTCCAATCTACTTTGGAAACACAACTCATAACCAACCTGTACTTTGCAGGCCAAATTAATGGGACTACAGGCTACGAAGAGGCTGCTTGCCAGGGCCTTTTAGCAGGCATCAATGCGCACCAAAAATTGCAAGGACTAGCCCCCCTAGTTTTATCCAGAGCTGATGCATACATCGGAGTGTTGATTGATGACTTGACTACCAAAGTCACGGACGAACCTTACCGCATGTTTACGTCCAGGGCTGAGTTCCGGATTTTACTGCGCCAAGACAATGCCGACCTGCGCTTGACTCCTATAGGACACCAACTTGGCTTGGCCACTCATGAACGCCTGCAATGCGTGCAAACAAAAAAAACGGATACTGCGCAATTGCTAGAAGCTTTTAAGGCCTGGACGTTCATGCCGGGACAGATCAACACCCATCTTGCTCAGTTAGCATCAGCGCCTCTTCAAGAGAAACAATCTGTTTATCAACTCCTGAAACGGCCTGAGCTCAGTGTGGAAGTGCTTGGCACTATAGATGAAGCGTTGACCCAGTATTTACACGGGTATGATCAGGAAGTACTAGAGCAAGCAGAGATACAGTTGAAGTATGAGCGATACCTTCAAAAGGAGAAGGAATTGGCAGAAAAGGCGCAACGGTTAGAAGGTTATCACCTGCCTGCCCACTTTGACTATGGCAAAATCCGAGCGCTGTCGGCCGAAGCTGCGGAAAAGTTAAAAAAAATCAGGCCGGCTACACTAGGGCAAGCTTCCAAAATAAGTGGCGTCTCACCCGCCGATATTTCTATTTTGATAGTTTATTTGGGACGCTAGCACAAGTCTATTGATTGAGGGTGTGACCTGCTTCAACACAATTATGATCCTGAGATTAGCCCTCAATGCAACGAAGAAGCGGAGAAAAATCCTAGCAACCCATTACAACTGTTCCTCAGCGAGCAGCTCAGCATGAGTCAAATTTTCTCCGGTTTGAAGCTTCCAAAGATTGGCATAGAAGCGGTCTTGCTGTAGCAAGGCTTGGTGGGTGCCCTGTTCAACTATTTCTCCATGCCTGAGCACAAAAATTTGGTCTGCCTGTTTGACGGTAGAGAGCCGATGGGCAATGAGTAGAGTCGTACGGCCTTGACTGATTTGTGCCAGTGATTGCTGGATAGCCAGCTCCGTTGCATTGTCAACAGCAGAAGTAGCTTCATCAAGGATCAAGATGGGTGGATTGCGGACCAAGGCCCTGGCAATGGCGAGTCGCTGCTTTTGCCCGCCAGAAAGCATGTGGCCTCGCTCTTCAATCCATGTGCTATACCCCTTGGGAAGGCGGATGATGAACTCGTGGGCAGCTGCATTTTTGGCAGCTTGCATAATCTGCTCCTGGGTAGCAGCAGGAAAGGCATAGCCGATATTTTCTGCAATGGTGCCTTCAAAAAGGAAAGGCTCCTGGCCCACAAAACCAATCTGTCTTCGGAGGGCAGGGAGTGACAGGGTGCGTAATTCTTGTGCATCAAAAAAGATCTTCCCTGCTGTAGGCAAATAGAATCCTAATAACAGCTTGAGCAATGTGGATTTTCCAGCACCTGTGGCCCCTACGAAAGCGACAGTTTGGCCCGGAAGAATCGTAAATGAAAGCTGGTTCAGGGCAGGAGTGTGCTGTTCATACACAAAACTGACCGAAGAAAAGGTGATTTTTCCTTGTAAAGGAAAAGCCGCAGTAGGCGAAATTTCTGGAGGAAGTTGAAAGAGTTGTAGCAATCTTACTGTAGAGGCCATCACACGCTGAAAGTTGACCATAATTTCTGCCATGCCTACAAAAGGCCAGAGCAGGCGCTGTGTAAGGAAAATAAGCGTACTGTAAGCGCCTACATCTAATTGTCCTTCTACAACAAGAAGCCCACCATAGACTAAGGTTACTAGAAACCCCCAGAGAACACTAAACCGCAGGACCGGTGAGACCAAGGCATGCCACCGAATGGCTCTAAAATTGGCTTCTTTATACACCTGACTAGCCCGTTCTATCTTTTTGGCTTCAAGTTGCTCAGCTACTAAACTCTTGATGGTAAGCATGCCCAATAAACTATTGGCCAAGCGCGTACCTAGTGCGCCCGCTTTTTTACGTACTGTGATGTAGAGTGGGCCCAGTTTTCCTTGAATAAAAAAATTTCCGTAAATGGTCAAGGGAATGGGAAGCATGACTAACAAAGCTATTTTGGGAGCAAGTAGAAAAAAAGTGATACTAGTCAGTAGCACAGAAGAGACAAACTCAATAATGCTATCTATGCCTTCCTCAAAAAAGCGCTCTAACTGATTGATGTCGTCATTGAGGATGGAAAGCAAATTGCCAGTTTTTTGTTTGGAAAAACAAGCCATCGTACTTTGCTGCACGTGCCTAAAAGCAGCCATACGGAAATCATGCTGCAAATGTTGAGCAAGACGCCACCACTTGATGGAATACAGGTATTCGAACAAAGACCCCAGTCCATAGGCTATTAAAGTCACTAAACCTAGCAAAAGCATCTGTATTTTTAGACCGACAAAGCCCAATCCAGCTAGCCATGAGCCTTCTCTTGCCACCACCGTATTGATGGCTAGCCCCATCAAAATTTCTGGCATATTGTCGGTCAACTTGTTGAGAAAAGAATAAAGGGTAGCTATCACGCAATCCTTGCGAAAGGGACGCATGTAGTGGAGTAGCTGAAAAAAAGGATGCGTAGTCTTGCTTTGCATTTTTATCACCTAGGTGTGTAAGCCTAACGAGAAACTGCTTATTAGCCTTCTTATAGATCGCGAAAGTACTAGATAAACAATCTCAAAAAAAGTACAGGCCTCTCCAGGGGAGGTGTATTGAGGGTGTTGCTTTCTCGTAACTCGCAGGGTAGTATTGCCTAAAGAAAGCAACCATCGAATCACCCATGATTATATCAGCTGAAGCACATGCGCATCAATGTTTCTTCAGGATAGCTTGTTGGGCATTGATGCTTATTGCCTTAGAGCTACTCACCTGCTCCTGTGCCCGTATCATGGCACCTGAAGGAGGACCCAAAGACACTATGCCTCCCAAGCTCATCAAGGCATCTCCTATGCAGGAAAGTATAGGCTTTAAGGGAAAAATGATCAAGCTGGTCTTTGACAAAGAGATTGAGGTAAGAGATATTGACAACAAGCTGGTGGTGACTCCCAGGCTACAAAAGCTAGAAAATGAGCCTAGCTACACGCACAACGTGCGGGGCAAGACGCTCAAGCTCACACTGCAGGCCCCCTTGGCAGAGGGGGCAACCTACACCTTCAATTTTAATGATGCCATCAAGGACATTACAGAGGGCAATGTCGCAGAGAATCCAGTACTCACTTTCAGCACAGGAGACCACATAGATGCCATGTATGTAACAGGCCAGGTCAAATACCTCATGACCCACCAACCGGCTGCTAAGGTGGTAGTAGCTCTTTACGAAGCCAATGACGATAACCTCAACATCCTGAACAGCCCGCCTGATTATTTTATTAAAACAGACGAGGAGGGGAAGTTTAAACTAGACCATGTCAAAAAAGGGCAGTACTACATGTACGCAAGCACCAGCCAAGAGAACCAGCTAACAGTTGATCTCGGTGCAGATGAGTATGGATTTTTGAAGGACCCCATTGACTTGACAGCAGTACCTGTAGACAATGTGGCACTGTATATCCTCAAAGCTGATGTCAGAGAGTTCAAATTACAAGCTCAACAACCCCAAGGCCCGTATTTTGAGTTGCGCTTTAACAAACCAGTAGTGGATTACACCCTTAATTTGGTACAAAAATCAAAAAGGTTCAAAAAGAACCCAACACTATACAGCCACTTGGTAGAGCACAAGCAGATCATTAGGGTTTACAATACGTTAGGGCTCTTGGAAGAGGATAGCCTGGAGGTTCATTTGACTGCCAAAGATGTGTTAGGAACAATCATTGAGGAAAACGTCACTGTCCATTTTAGGGAAGGGAGAAACCAAAATAATCCTGCCTCCTATACGTTTAAGCCTACTGCTGGTACTGCTGTTTCTCCTGATTTTGTGGGTACTATGACTGTCAACAAGCCTGTAAGGGAGGTAGTAGCAGACCAGCTATTTTTTGTTTTTAATGGCCAGGAGAAGGTCCACATCCATACCAAGGACCTGCAGTTCAATGCTCAGCGAGATGTAATGACTATCAAAAAGAAACTTGACCCCAATATGTTAATACCTCAAAAAAGCAAAAATAAGAAGAGTGAGGCGGGAGAAGGACTGGTATTGCAAATGACTGAGGGGGCTTTCGTGACAATAGAGGGAGACAGCAGCAAGGCCATGCGTTATGCATACACATTCAGGAATCCTAAAGAATATGGTACGATCAAAGGCACGGTGACTACTGAGGCGCCTGGTTTTGTCGTTCAGTTACTGGACATGGAACACAACGTGATCGACTCGCTTAAGAATGAGCACCACTATCAATTTAACGGAGTAGCCCCAGGTAGCTACAGACTGCGCCTTTTGGTACTACAGGATAAGGAGGGTGAGTGGTGCTTTGGCAATATCCACGAACGGAAGGAGCCTGACCCGGTGGTCTTGTATCCGGCTGACGTGGCTGTGATTGCGAACTGGGAGGTTGGTAGCATTGATTTTGTTTTCTAGAAACACGATATTATTATCGGGATAAGGTAGTGGACAGCCGGCCCTACATCGTGCTTAGCACTTGTGCACATCACGAAATAGGCCATAAGGCTGCGTGAGTAGCGCATTTGTATTTTTAAGCACAACGTCCCTTGTTACTTAACAATAATCCCTAACTAGTACTGTAATTCATGACCGCTACTTCCTTAGCACATCCCATTGATATCGGCATTTTCGTGGCTTTTCTAGTCGTTAATCTCGTGGTAGGACTTTTGTATAGAAACAAAGTCACGAGTATGCGTGACTACGCGATAGGCCATAAAGACTTCTCTACCGCTACGTTAACGGCTACGATTGTAGCTACTTGGGTAACAGGCTCATTCTTTTTTTATGTGCTAGAGCAAGTTTACGCCAGAGGCCTTTATTTCATTATCGGATCAACTTTAGGGGGGGCTATAGGTATATTTCTGACAGGAAGGGTGGGGGGACATATGGATAAATTTCTGAACAATTTGTCCGTTGCCGAAGCCATGGGGGATATGTACGGAAAAGCAGTAAGGTCAATCACTGCAAGCAGTGGAGTGCTCAATCAGATAGGATGGTTAGCCGTCCAGTTTCAAGTGATTGCCAAAGTTTTATCGCTAATATTTGGACTTGGGGGGGCATGGGTCACTATTCTTAGTGCAGCTATTGTTATTATTTATACTATGCTAGGGGGAATCAAAGCAGTTACTTTTACAGATGTCTTACAATTTATTACTTTCGGCACGATCATCCCCACTATCGCTCTTGTTGTTTGGAGCAAGCTTCCTAATGCAAACTTTCTAGTAAAAAAAATACTAATCGAGACACCCTACTTTCGGCCAGACAAAGTGATAGGATTGACACCTGACTTTATAAGCGCCATCGGTTGGTTAATTTGCTTTTCTGTTCCCGCAATAGCACCAGAAATTTTTCAAAGGATTGCTATGGCCAATAGTAGCACACAAGCCAAAAACGCTTTTATTTATGCAGCAGGCATTGTTCTTGCAATAGAGTTATTTGTTGTTTGGATCGCGATTTTATTGCTGGCCAGTAATACTGGTCTTTCCCAAGAAGAAGTGGTTCCTTACTTAATCAATAGCCATGCTTATACAGGATTGAAGGGTGTATTAGGAGTAGGTATTGTTGCTATGGCAATGTCCTCAGCTGATTCCTTTTTGAATTCTGCTGCTGTAATGGTGTCCAACGATATTTTTATACCTAGCAGCACTGCCAAGCATAATCGAATGTTTACGGTTCGTTTAGCGACCCTGCTAATAGGCTTGATGGGGGTAGCTTTAGCCTTACATGCTAATAATCTTCTAGAGATGGTACTGCTTGCATGCAGTTTATATCTCCCTGTTGTCACAGTACCCTTGCTTTTATCTGTATTTGGATTTCGTAGCACTACAAGAGCAGTATTGATAGGCATGGCAACAGGATCGATCACGATGGTTCTATGGAGTACCTTATTAAAAAATATTGACAGCATTGCTCCAGGGATGCTAGCCAATCTTATCGGGCTCATGGGCAGCCATTACCTGCTTGGTGAAGAAGGCGGTTGGCAACGCTTAGAACCTGATGATCCTTTAGCCCTAGAACGTGCTGCACGCAGACAGGCTTGGCAAAGGCGCTGGAAAGCCATCCAAAACTTTAAAGTATATCCCTATCTACAACAGAACCTACCCGCCCAAGAAAGTTTCTATTTCTTCTTTGGCCTCTACACCATTGCAGCTACCTATGCTGCCTTTTATACCATTAGTGATGTAGGGAATCAGGAGTATCAACCGATCTATACTAGCATTTACCACGCGGTGCTGCCCATCACTACGATCTTCTTAACCTTTCCTATTTGGCCGCCTACCATGAAAGTAAAGCGCTTTATCATTTTCTTTTGGCCCCTAGGTATCGGCAGCATCCTATTCTTTGCGGGTACGTTGCTGGCCATCATGAGCCACTTTCATCATATGCAAGTCATGGTCATGATGATTAACCTTTTAATAGCGGTCTTACTGTTGCGCTGGCCACTGGCCCTCTTCTTAGCTTTTTCTGGAACGGCGCTAGCGGTCTTCTTTTTTAAGCACTACACAGGAACAGTATTGCCCTTGAGTGCGTTAGGGTCACTTCAGTTCAGGATCATATATGGATTGCTGCTCTTCACTAGCTTCCTAATCGTTCTTTTTAAGGGAAAGCAAGCCTATAAAAAGTTATCAACTTCCTACGAGCAACTGAGAGCAGAAAGGGCTGCCTCGGACGCAGAGTTGGTAGAAGCCTTACATCACCGAGAACGCCTGGTTCGGGAAGTTAACACAGATAAAGTACATGCGATAGCGACGATCAATCAGACACGCAAAAAGCTAGATGATGCCCTCATGGATGCCACGACTCAAGAGCAGTTATTGACCATCAACAAGGACTTCCAGGCTGCCCTAGACAAACTACAAGTGCTCACTGATTACCTTGATCAGGTAACTTATCAAACGCAAGGCTACATGCGCTTGGAGGTAGGTACGGTGTCCTTGGCAGGGCTCTTGCATGATGCTTTTGAGGTGTTGAATAAGCAGGATTCGATGGTTGCTAAACAAGTCTTCACACAACAGTACACTACCTGTCAAACACTGCAGGCTGATGTAGGGAAGCTCAAGCAGTTATTAGTAGACGGCCTCTGCTATGCCAAGCAACATATGCAAGAGGATGCGTCCATCCTGCTGAGCATCAAAGAAACAACTTTGGGCTATCCTATCAGTGCTATCCAGGGCTATGTCAAAGAAGTAGGCGCTTTGTGCTTCACTATTACTACCGGGGGTGCCATGCCAACGCACCGAGCGCTGTACATGGTCAGTGTAGACAGGGCATCTATCCGCGTACCTCAGACTGCTACAGAACTTCCCCTGATGCATAATCAGCAGATCGTAGAGGCTCATTATGGAGCCTCTGAGCTTATAGAGCACGAGCAAGGCATGACGCAAATTTATGTAATTCCTGCGCGTGTTAGGGAAGTACGCCCCCAAACGATGGATTTATTATCTACCACAGCAGTAATATCCGATAAAGCTGTCTACGCAGAAGAGGAAGCTTTCGTCAAGGCAGTTACAGAAAAGACCCAAGTAGACAAGGCTATTCTCCAAAAAGCCATTCAGCTGATCAAGCAGTACCATGCGGGCGTCAAGAGGAAGTCAGGAGAACCGTTTTATCTTCACCCAATTGCCGTAGCCCACATCTTACTGGACTACACCCAAGAACAAGATACCATTATAGCAGCCTTGTTGCATGACACAGTAGAAGACACTAGCCTATCTTTGAACCAAGTAGCTCTTAGTTTCAACGCAGTTGTGAGCAATATTGTGGACGGCGTAACACATCTGGACAGTAACTTGAAGAACAAAAGAATACAACTGACTGTTCATGAAAACATACAGCAGCTACTCGAAACCAAAGACAAGCGGGTGTTGTACGTCAAGCTAGCAGACCGACTGCATAACATGCGTACCATCGAGGGGCACCCGTCTCTGGCGAAACAGAAAAAGATAGCAGAAGAGACTTTACAGTTCTTTGTGCCCATGGCCAGGAGCTTAGACCTAAAGCCAATAGCTGAAGAGCTACAGGAGAGGTCTTTTGCACTGCTCAATCGCAAATAGCAGCCTGTGTGCGCCGTGTAGCTGAACAAGCCAGTAAGCTGAAAGACTCAAGAGCGCTATTCTATAAACCTTAACTCTTGCGTGTTGTAATGTTTTAAAGTGCCATCCGCTTGTGCAACCATGAGTCTTCCAGCTGCATCTATGCCGTTGATTGACCCTTGGAAAGTTCCGGTTGTATCTCGAAATGTATGTATCTCATGGATCCAGTACATATTTTTGAGATAAGCGGCTTGTAAACCAGCGCTATCTTGTGCTCGAAGCTGCAAATAATTACTCTCTAGCCTAACTAGAATACGTGCGAGTAATCGCTGCAAACTAAAAGTACGCTGACAAATCAGTGATAAGGAGGTAGGAGCTTGATCGGTGAAATGCGCTTGATTGACATTGAGCCCAATGCCAATGACAGACGCCTTGATCTTGTGCTGCTGAACTACATTCTCAACAAGTATACCACCAAGTTTTTTGTCCTGATAGTAAATATCATTGGGCCACTTGATACTCAGCCCATTCGGAATATACAACGCCAAGACATGCTGAATGGCAAGGGTGGTGATGATGTTGAGTAAAAAGCTTTGTTGGGTGGCTAAAAAGGTTGGATAAAGAATGACTGAGAAGGTCAGATTTTTGTTGGGTTCGCTATGCCAAACATGGCCAAGTTGGCCCCTTCCTTGGTATTGATGGTCTGTAATAACCACTGTGCCAGCTGCTGGTAAGTGCGTCTTATCCAAGCGCTGAGCGGCTGAACTGTTGGTGGAAGCACAAACGGCTTCATAGATCATGCATTGCCCAATAAACTGGGTGTTGATAGGAGAGATATAACTCAATTTTATACTTTTGCTGGGCAGCTCAAGTAAAGTCTATTATAAGAACTTGACGAATGAACTGACCGAAGCGATTGTTCAAGACATATAGGCCAAGAAGACGTGAGATGTTGGCACCCTCCATCTCAAGTATAGGACCAACGCTGTTGGTGGTTGCCTACTCAGACAATGACCCATAGTCAGGTAGAAGCAACAGCCGAAACCACTGCCGACAGCTTACCCGAAAATAGGAACCATCCATGAAACCCAAAAGGGCTTGACAACTCAGGAGTGTGCCCTCATAGACTACGTTAACGTAATTGTACATATATTTCGCAATGAACCGCAAGTATGCTACATGCTGGTTAGGCAATGATGCACATTGCATATTGAGCGCAAACATCGCTTTTTTTCTTCTTACGGCTTCTCATCAACTAGGTAACCTATACATCCATCTTTAAAAATTGAATTATGACCCCAAGCAGAAAAAATTTGCCCCCTACACCCAATTCTCAATCTTGGGCAATTATCATCCTGCTAACGATCATTTTGACGACGATCTACTTCAATAAGAAGAACACCGTTATCTACATCTCTGAGCACAGATTCGAGACCATGATGCTTCAAGGTGAGGTCAAAGAGGTAGTATTGATTGTTAATGAGGACCTTGTTGAGATTGCACTAAAGCCAGAAGTATTAGAGAAAGAGCCTTACAAAAGCGAGCTAGAGGACCGCAATTATTTGGCTGTAAAACATAGCCCTATCTATGCTTTTAGAACACCTTCCTCACAAGTATTTAACGACAACTTTAAAGCCATAGAGGCTAAAATGGAGCCAGCTCAAAGGATAGGCTATACTGCCAAAAAGCGGTATGATATCACGGGCTTCCTAATTAATTGGGGATCTTTATTTTTTCTTCTTTTTGGATTCTGGTTCTTGATGCGCCGGATGTCAGGCGGTGGGCCAGGAGGGCAAATCTTTAACATTGGAAAGTCAAAAGCAGCTCTTTTTGATGCAGAAAAAAGTGTGAAGGTGACCTTTGAGGACATAGCTGGCCTGCACGAAGCCAAAGAAGAAGTGATGGAGATTGTAGAGTTTCTTAAGACCCCTGAAAGATTTACCAACCTAGGGGGGAAAATACCCAAAGGAGCTTTGTTGATAGGTCCTCCAGGTACTGGCAAAACTTTGTTGGCCAAAGCAGTAGCAGGAGAGGCCGGCGTACCATTCTTTTCTTTATCAGGGTCAGATTTTGTAGAAATGTTTGTGGGTGTCGGCGCAGCACGTGTCAGAGACCTTTTTAATCGAGCCAAAGGAAAGGCCCCTTGTATTATTTTCATCGATGAGATCGATGCCGTTGGCAGGTCAAGAGGACGTGGGCAAATGCCTGGTGGCAATGATGAGAGAGAAAATACACTGAATTCATTGCTGGTAGAAATGGACGGCTTCGCGACCGACTCTGGAGTCATCATACTGGCTGCTACCAACAGACCAGATGTACTTGACCAGGCACTCTTAAGGCCCGGCCGATTTGATCGACAAATCAGCCTCGATAAGCCAGATATTCTTGACAGAGAAGCGATTCTGAAAGTACACAGTAAGGCCCTGAAGCTAGCTCCAGATGTAGATGTTGCCAAACTAGCAGCACAGACGCCTGGTTTTGCTGGTGCAGAACTTGCCAATATCTGTAACGAAGCTGCACTCATTGCTGCTCGGAAGTACAAGCAGAAAGTAGACACGGCTGACTTTCAAGATGCTATTGATCGGGTGATTGGTGGTTTAGAAAAAAAGAACAAAATTATATCGCCCCAAGAAAAAGAAATTGTGGCCTACCATGAGGCAGGTCACGCTGTAACAGGGTGGTTTCTAGAGCATGCACACCCACTTGTCAAAGTAAGTATTGTTCCTAGGGGGGTTGCTGCTTTGGGTTATGCACAGTACCTGCCCAAAGAGCAGTTCTTATACCAGACAGAGCAGCTACTGGATGAGCTATGCATGTCACTTGGAGGTAGGGCAGCAGAAGAGCTGACTTTTGGCAAAATATCTACAGGAGCTTTGAATGACTTAGAAAAGGTGAGCAAGATGGCTTACAGTATGGTGAGCATCTATGGCATGAACAATAAAATTGGCAATATCTCCTTTCATAATCCTCAACAGGGTGAATATAGCTTTACCAAACCTTATTCTGAGTCTACGGCCAAGACCATTGACGAGGAGGTGAGAGGCATGATAGAAAAAGCTTATGAGCGCGCCAAAGAGTTATTACACACTAAAAAGCAAGAGCTAGAAACCGTAGCACAAGCGTTGCTGGCCAAAGAAGTTATATTTCAGAAAGACCTGGAGCAAATAATTGGCAAGCGACCTTATGGCAAAGAGAAGCAAGAAGCTTCTACGGAAAAGGTCAGCATTGCCATTGAAAAAACAGGCGATGCACCAAATCATCAAGAAGCATAGGTGGAGCGGCAATGATTGCTCTCGTAGCGAAAAGGCTGGTGCCATACGCCATTTGTGTACTATGCTTATTTATTGTGGCGCTATGCACAACAGGGAACTCTTCAGACACTGTCCAGAGCTTGAGAAGTGAGGCACAGCAAAACGGTATGCCCACGGCAACTTCGCTTAGTGATTCTTTGATGGAAGTTCTTAATTCCATCTTTTTATAAGATCGCTCACCTCGCTTGTTGGAGTCTTTTTGCTACTTCTTCCCAATTCACCAAATTCCAGAAAGCAACAATGTATTCAGGCCTTCTATTCTGGTATTGTAGATAATAGGCATGCTCCCAAACATCAATGCCCAATATAGGTGTTCCACGGTCCTCAGCAGACACAACGTCCATCAATGGATTATCCTGGTTAGGGGTAGAACATATGTTTAACTCGCCATGATCGGCCACATAGAGCCATGCCCAACCCGAACCAAACCGCGCAGTGGCTGCAGCAGAAAAAGCTTCTTTGAACTGATCAAAACTGCCAAAGTGTTGGCAGATAGCCTCATCTATTGCTCCTGAAGGCAGGCCACCTCCTTGCGGGGATAAGATGGACCAGAACAGCGTGTGGTTGTAATGTCCACCTCCGTTGTTACGCACAGCAGCGCTATGTTGACTTACATTTTTGAGGATTGCTGTGATGGGCTCGTTGTCCAAATCAGTGCCTGCAATGGCCTGATTGAGGTTGTTGATATAGGCCTGATGGTGTTTACCATGATGCAGTTCCATCGTCATGGTATCAATATGTGGTTCTAGTGCATGGTGTGCATAAGAGAGTTTTGGTAGTGCAAATGCCATAGTTTTAGAAATCTTGAATGTAATAGATGGTATGGAGCCAATGTACTAACTTCTCAAGCGCTTAAAAAACCGGGTTAGTAGTTGCGAAGCTTCTTCACTATGTACATCTTCGGTGACTTCAGTGCGGGGATGCAGTAGCTGTCTACCCACTGTACTATAGCCTCGGCGGGGATCATGGGCACCAAAGACAAGACGGCCTAGCTGTGCCCAATAAGTAGCCCCACCACACATGCAACAAGGCTCTAAGGTGACATACAAAGTACAAGAAGGCAGGTATTTTCCACCTACATCACTAAAAGCCGCGGTCAGGGCAAGCATCTCTGCATGGGCAGTAGCATCTTGAAGACGTTCCACCTGGTTGTACGCCCGGGCAATGATCTGGTTGTTGCTCACTACGACAGCACCCACGGGTACCTCCCTTGCTTCATAGGCTTTTTCAGCTTCTTTGAGTGCCTCACGCATGAAATATTCGTCTGATAACTGGATCATAAGCTGGCAGTGATTGCGTTCTTGCTAAGTTATGCATTGATTGATCTCCCACTTCTAGCAGTACTTACTAGAAATAGTTTGAAGAAATAGCTCCGTGTTCTTCACTAAGAACAGTGCTACATCTCAGCATTGGATGCTTGCCATCACTGCTTCATGCGCTTTGGTTGTTAGTAGTCAGGACATAGCTACCTTTGTGTTACATGACTTTGCACCTATAACTATGGTAAGAACGCATACCTGTGGAGAACTACGGCGAGACCACGTTGGGCTGACTGTGACCCTTTGTGGATGGGTACAGCGTGTGAGGAACAAGGGAGGACTTCTGTGGCTAGACTTGCGCGACCGCTACGGTGTGACGCAGCTAATTTTTGAGGAGGGCAATACTACGCCAACACTTATACGGCAGGCCAGGGAGCTAGGACGAGAGTATGTTATTAAAGTGCAGGGTTTGGTCATGCAACGCAATGCCAGCAATCCACACATGCTTACTGGGGCTATTGAGGTGCAGGTACAAACGTTAGAAATCCTCAACACTGCAAAAACACCGCCCTTTCTTATAGAAGTAGAGACCGACGGGAGAGAGGAGCTGCGTATGCAATACCGATACCTGGACCTCAGACGCCCCCCGCTCCAAAACAATCTCGTGCTCCGGCACCAGGTAATGCAGGCAACCCGAGGTTACCTCAACCAGCAGCAGTTTCTGGAGATAGAAACTCCTATACTGATTAAGTCTACGCCGGAAGGAGCTCGCGACTTTGTTGTGCCCTCTCGCATGCATCCAGGTCAGTTCTATGCACTACCCCAGTCACCACAAACTTGCAAACAATTGCTGATGGTAGCAGGCTTTGACCGGTACTACCAGTTCGCACGGTGTTTTAGGGACGAAGACCTAAGAGCGGATCGACAGCCTGAATTTACACAAATTGACTGTGAGCTATCCTTCATCACGCAAGAAGATATCCTGACCATTTTTGAAGGACTTGTTAAATACCTTTTCCAACACATCAAGAACGTCGAGTTACCGCAATTTCCACGCATGGCTTATGCCAAGGCGATGCAACTATATGGGACTGATAAACCTGACTTACGTTTTGGAATGCCTTTTGTGGAGCTAACCCACTTAGTACAACGACAAGGCTTGCGTGTGTTTGATGAGGCAGCGCTTGTAGTAGGAATCTGTGTTCAAGGCTGCGCAGGATATACCCGGAAGCAGCTGGATCAATTAACAGATTTTGTGAAACAGCCTCAGGTAGGTGCTAATGGTTTGGTCTATGTGAAATACCATTCAGATGGGCACCTCCAATCTTCTGTAGACAAGTTTTTTGATCAAGCGCAGCTTACTACATGGGCAGAGGTCTTGCAAGCACATCCAGGAGATCTAATGCTAGTACTGGCTGGGGAGACACAGGCAACCCGACAAGCCCTGGCAGCAGTCCGCTTGAGGATGGGTGATGCACTGGGTTTACGCAATAAAGTGCAATTTTCTCCCCTCTGGATCATAGACTTCCCACTGCTAGAGTGGGATACAGCAACACAGTGCTATCATGCGCGACACCATCCTTTTACTGCACCTCAGGCAGTAGATGTTCCTTTGTTGGAAAAGCAACCCGAAGCAGTGCATGCCAATGCTTATGACTTGGTGATCAATGGTATGGAAATAGGAGGAGGTTCTATGCGTATTTGCAACCGATCAGTACAAGAAAGTTTGTTGCGCATCATAGGCTTTAGTCCCGAAGAGGCTGAGCAGCAGTTTGGCTTTTTGTTAGAAGCATTGGAATATGGAACGCCCCCACACGGGGGTATTGCTTTAGGACTTGACCGGCTGTGTGCCTTGTTAGGAAGCGAAGAGTCGATCCGTTCATTCATTGCCTTCCCTAAGAACAACGCTGGTCGCGATGTAATGCTGAAGGCGCCCGCCCCCATCGCACAAGACCAACGGCAAGAATTGGGCATGGAAGCTATCAAAAAGCTCAGTTAGATTCAGGCCCAAGCATGCTTGCTGTCAAGCATTGAATGCAGGATGACACATAATCCACTCAATACTAGTGTCAAGAGTAATTAAGGATTGTAACAAGAAGAGGCTGAGACTATCATCAGAATTTCGTACCTTTACGAGCTGAGGACAGAAAATCAAATAAATAATACCCACCTGGCCAAGATTCGCGCTATGTCTAAGTTGAGAATACTCTACGCTGCCAGTGAAATAGATCCCTTCCTCACCACTTCTTCCGTTGCCCACTTTGTGAGGGCGCTGCCTCAGTACATGCAAGAGCAAGGGTTGGACGTCAGAATCCTAGTGCCCAGGTTTGGTTTGATTAATGAAAGAAAAAACAAACTCCATGAAGTAGTGAGATTATCAGGCATTAATATCGCGGTCAATAGTGATGCAAAATCTCTGGTGATTAAAGTAGCCTCCATCCCCAATGCCAAACTTCAGGTCTATTTTATCGATAACGAAGACTATTTCAAAAGAAAAGCTGTATTTTATGACAAGGACAACAAATTTTTTGAGGACAACGATGCAAGGACCGTATTTTTTTGCAGGGGAGTACTAGAAACCGTGAAGCAACTTGGATGGGCACCTGATATTATTCACTGCCATGATTGGATGACCAGTCTCATCCCTATGTACCTAAAAACAACTTATCGCAATGATCCTATCCTAAAAAAAGCCCAAGTCATTTTCACCCTTTATAACAATGCTTTCTCTTACAAATTTGATATAGATTTTATAGAAAAAGTGAGAATGGTAGGACTAAAAAAAGAAAAACTAGCACCCCTGGCTTCTGCTGATTTTGGAGGATTGATCCAAACAGGGATCAAGTATGCAGATGTTGTGGTGAGGTCGGAGGCACTGCAAGAGGCCAATTTCAAGAACTTGCTTGATGAGCAAGCTTTGCCCTGCATCGAGAATAACGCAACAGGGCTAGAAGCTTACTACAACCTTTATAAACAATTAGCAGGTACTAAGTAAAGCACACCCCTCCGTTAATAGGAAGAATTTTTTGCTAAGAAGTTTTTTATTCGCTCGATGCATTCTTCTTGTCCAATAAGTTCCATGCTCTGCATGAGGTCTGGCCCAGTCCCAGAGCCCGTCAGGGCTACCCGTAAAACAGGCATTATTTGACCCATTTTTATAGATTTGGATGCTATCAAGTGTATCAGCGTAGCTTTCATAGGATCAGGTTTAAAGACTTCTAATGCTTTGAGTGCAGTTACAAAATCCTCTAACACTGCATGAGTTTTCTCATTCCACTTTGTTTTCAGTACTATGCCATCATAGGCCTCGGGCTTTATAAAAAAATGCTTTCCGTACTGCCAAAAGTCTTGGGGAAACACTACCCGCTCTTTCATGAGTTGACAAACCTGTAAAGCCTTTTGTTGGGTGTAAGCAATCTTATTTTCTTCTAGCTCTTTAGTCAGGTACGTGACAAGAAGCTCATCGGGTTGATCTGTCAAGTACTGCTGGTTGAACCATTCGGCTTTTCGTATGTCGAACTTGATGCCAGACTTTCCTATGTTTTCAACAGTAAAAGCCCGGATAAGGTCTTCTTTGCTAAAAATCTCTTGGTGGTTGCCGGGGTTCCAGCCGAGTAGTGCCAGAAAGTTAAGCAGGGCTTCAGGTAGGTAGCCCTTTTCACGAAATCCTTGCATATACTTGCCCGTATCAGGGTCCTTCCAGGCCAAAGGGAAGATGGGGAAGCTCTGGTTGTCAGCGTCTCGTTTGCTGAGCTTACCAGTGCCTTCTGGCTTAAGGAGTAGAGGCAGGTGCGCAAACTGTGGCATCGATGCTTCCCAGCCTAAGTACTGATAGAGTAACACATGAATGGGAGTAGAAGGAATCCATTCTTCCCCCCTAATAACATGCGTAATCTCCATCAAGTGGTCGTCCACCACATTGGCAAAATGGTAAGTGGGTATCCCATCTGACTTCACCAATACCTTATCGTCCAAGGCAGTTGTATGCGTTTTTACCCAGCCTCTTATCAAGTCATGGAAGCGAATGTCTTCTTGATGGGATACCTTGATACGGATGACGTAAGGGACACCAGCCTGCAGTAGGGTTGCTACTTCTTCTTGAGGCAATGTCAGGGAATTCCTCATCCATGCCCTACTGA
>Ga0316607_1000002_pt1 | contig 99617 bp, 129 predicted proteins | sample MIS2016062E_MG_FD_207674 | JGI IMG/M metagenome (GOLD analysis project Ga0316607, IMG submission 207674) | Microbial mat bacterial communities from Middle Island sinkhole, Lake Huron, Michigan, United States - MIS.2016.062E | ecosystem: Environmental > Aquatic > Freshwater > Lake > Sediment...
ACTTTATTAGTTTTACTTTACTTATTCAATCTAACTTTACTTGCCTATATATTCTTTACTTTATACTAATTACTTTACTTTATTAGTTTTACTTTACTTATTCAATCTAACTTTACTTGCCTATATATTCTTTACTTTATACTAATTACTTTACTTTATTAGTTTTACTTTACTTATTCAATCTAACTTTACTTGCCTATATATTCTTTACTTTATACTAATTACTTTACTTTATTAGTTTTACTTTACTTTCTAGGATTTACTTTACTTTCTAGGATTTACTTTATTTGTTTATAATAATGTTTTTACTCCATATTTGCTTTATAACAACGAGATTAAATCTTAACAATAATATTATAAAATAAAAATAAAGTATTGTCAAGCAATTTTATTTGTATTTAATTAAATACTATATTGACAGTCATTTTACTTGATTTACAAGCCCTTTGCCACTTTTTTCTTGACAAGATTATTTTATTTGTGTATAATTATTATATCAATTCGGAATTAATTATTTACAGGCTTAGTTTTCAAACCAAACCCTTTTACTAGGTTTTGGATTTGCAAATTATTTGCATTATTTTTACAGTTTAAAAATATACTTATGAAACACCATTTTAAAAACTTTAGGAGCAGAACAATGAGAGAAGAGCAAAACATTTTACATATAGATGAATACCCTCTAATTTATAACGGTGTAAAAATGGCAGAAAAAGCCGCCTTGAAATATGGGGGCGAATTGTTAAGAGTTGGGAGCAGTATGAACAAATACTATATAATCAAAAAAGTCCTTGACAACAATTAATTTAAATTGTATAATATTAAAGTTGAAGTTAAAAACAACTATAAAAATTTTACCCGCTCCCGACAAAAGACAATAGATGGTTTTCCACTCTTTTGTCACAAGCAAGAGAGCGGCAAGCCATTTTTTTTGTCTATAGCTGATCAGTGCAAGCTTATCAGTACGACAAGGACACAACACAAAAAGTTTAGCCGAGGGATTGTAGTTTTTCTCACGATTTGGCAAGTGTTTTAGTCTTTCATGACTATTCTTACCAAACAAAGAAAAATGAGGCTACAGCTAAACAGTACACACTTTTTTAAATTTAGTAAAATTTAATTATGTCAAAAATTGTTTATTTTATAATTGAAGGATCAAAAGTTACAAGAGGTAAAAAAGCAATTAACATTTTTAGGATAACAAACAAAAATCTTATTCCTGAAAGAATTGGTCAAATCACTTACAAACCATGTATGACTAGAGGTGCAGACAGTGAAGTTTTACACTGGCTAGTCAAAGAGGGAATTGAGAAAGAACCAAAAGGTTACACAGAATCTAGTTATTATCTAGAATTCCAAGACAAAATCACAATTGACTCACGAGCCTACTGGCTTGAATTAAGATAATCTTACAAACAATTTTTTATAAAAAACTAAACAAAAACAAAATGACTCTAACACAAAAATATACAAAAATGTACAGTGACTTTTTAACCGAAATGAAAAAAGTTTCAAATTATCAATTTATCAATTTAATTGAAGAACTGGATAGTTTGAGAGTTATTTTCAACAGTATTGGAATTGATAACACTAAGATTGACTTGGATTTAGCCTGTATTAAACAATACAGACTAGGTCAAGTTATTAATAATGATTTCAAACAAATAAAAATTGACGAGAGTCAATTTGTAAAATTCTAGTTTTATGTCTATTTTTGAAAAAATATTGATAGTATGTTTAACTATACTATTTCTGTTTATTTTTGTCACACAAACACAACCTAATTTTAGACCCGACGGCAACGCTAGGTACTCAAAGCCCGAAATATCACAGGAGGCAGTGAGCGAAACAAAATAAGGTGATTGACTAAGTACTTTTTTGAGTGCTTAGCTTAGTAACTTTTTTACTAACTTTTTTACTAATTATAAAACTTACAAACTTATGACTAATCATTATTTATACCCAAAACCAGATGAAAAAATCCTTAGCAGATTAGAAAATTTAAAAATTGAAGAATTATATTTTAGTGATTTTATATTTTATGAAAATAAGATAAAAATAAATTTGGCATCTAATCAACACAAAATAATTTTTGACAAAATATTAAACAAACTTAATATAAAAAACTTTTATTCATATCGCTATGAATCTAATGTTTCAGCTTACACCGCTGACTATCTAATTTTTGAAACAAATACAGAACAGGCAGACTTTTTTATAAGACTCTATGAAGAGCAGAAAAAAGAGGAAGCTGATGCCTATAAAAAATGGCTAGACGATTGTAAAAAAAATAGGGAAGCTAAGAAAGAATATGAAGAAAAAATCAAAAAAGAAATTTTCCAAGAACTGGGAATTTGGGAAGTTACAAAAAAATATTATGAATACACAACTTACGAATATAGACAAATTAAAGAAATCGATAAAAAGATAGAGAAATACTTAAAAGAAAAGATAACCACCAAAAATGGTAATCCTAACTGGTATCACATATTAAGCTACTGGCCAGAGTTGGGAGTATCACGAAATGACGAATATAAAAAAGTCAAAATTCTGTTAACATTAAAAGAAAAAATAGATATTTTTACTTTAAAATATGCCGACTGGCAAATGTCAAAGAACATTTAGAGAGTCTTGAGGAATTTTATCAGTAGTTTCCTAATTCTTACCCTCAAGGGGGTTGGAATTTAGCAAATTATGCTAATTATAAACTTATATATCTACAATGACTAAAAAAACACAATTACAAGACTTTTATTCTGACACGGACGAAATCCCCGATTTAGACACAATCTTTGATGTCAAATTCAATGACGATTTTACCCACAATTTTTATTTTGTCTTTTACGACACACAAAACAAATATCAAATCATATCAGATTTGAGCCAAAAACAAAAAGACCTAATTAATCAAAGAGTAAAACAAATTAAAATAAACCAAACAGAAAAAGCTAAAAAAGAATTTGCCAGCATGAAAAAGAAGGGGGACGAAATGTTATTGACGGACGAAATTCAATTGATGTTACAAGGACGGGGATCCTTGAGCATCAAAGGAAATCAAATTATTATTAGCAAATTTGAAGCTAATTATGGTGGCGGTTTTGCAGAAAACCAAAAAATGGAACTGGAAAAAGATATTTTGTCTTTTGTTAGGAGGAGATGTTTAAACAAAAAATTTGAAGTACTTTTTATCTAATTATAAACTTAAAATTATCTTTTTATGTTAAATACAATATCAATTCAAACAAAAATTGTAGATACAAAACAAATTCCAAATTTGATTAATGGTTTGTTTGATTATCAATTTAAAAATGTAGAGGGTGGCAGATTAACAGATAAAATATACAGATTTAATTTTAAATTTGTACAAAATGGAGAATATAAAACAATCAGTCAAACTCAAATGTTTGATCCAGATTATTCTGTCTTTACCACAGAAAACAATGATTTTGGTAAAAAAATAATTGAAATCTTAAAACAAGAGCTTAGTGGGGAACTTATTGATTTTTAATTTTATAGAGCAAAACAAAACTAATCATCAACTTTATGCCAAATTTTATAGTAAAAAAAATGTTACAAAAAGAATACGAAATATGGCAAGCAGAAGACTTGTCAGAATATTTAAACAAAAGAGAAGCTACCCTATTTCAAATTTTATCAATTTTTAAAAAAGCTGGAATTCAAATAATTAAAATTAGAGATAGCGGAAGTGCAACAGAATATTATGAGATTAAAGAGGATGCAAAAATAAACAAACTTAACTTTTACAAAAACTACAATTTTTTTAAGGTTTTTAAAAATAATACAAAAACAAACAAATTATTTGCAGAGTTTTATAATTCTAATAATTTTGTGTATTTTAAAAATTAGTAAAAACTTTTTTCCAAATTTAAATAAAACTAAACTTTATGACCCCACAAAGCGAACTAAACTTTAAAAACCTAGAAACAAAATTGGAAATAATCAAGTCTATAGATTATCGTCAATTTACCAACAATAAACCAGCCTTACTAAAACAAATTTATAATTATAATAAATATGAATATGAATTTATAATAAAAAATTGGGATGAAAAATCTAACGAAAGAGCTGATTTTTTCGCGAATTTATCAGGTGAGATGGAGATAAGAAGAGAATCTTCTGAAAAAGAAGAGGCAGAAGAAGAAAAAGATAAAATAATTGAAAAAGACTTTTTTTTAAATAATGAGAATGCTATATATTATAGTAAGTTACATAATAGATTTTTTATAAATTATTATTTAACCGAATTTAATGAAAAAAATAATTATCAAGAAACCTTCACATCCACTTTTAGTGGTTTTGAAGACACAAAAGAATATATTGAAGAACTAGCACTTGGCTTATTCTTAGATATAAAAGAGAAAGGCTATAATAATGGTCTTGTTAGTGAAAAAGAATTAGAAAAAATTTTAACCCATAGATTTTTTCCAAATTTAATCTAAATTTGAGCTATGCAACTTATAACACATAACAACCAAAAACTACTTATAGACCCTAACGGCAACTTTGACAAAGTGGCTAATGGTGAGCTTGCTTATTATAAGGGGTATTTTATGCCTTTTCAGGCGTATTTGACAGGAAGCTATAGCGAAAGGCTAAGGTTTTTAAAAAGAGAGCAAGAAGAGCTAAAAAGCCACAATAACAGGGTTTTTTGTCAGGGAATATGGGTGCAAGTGCAATCAACTATTTTTGACAAGCAATTACAGATTTTGGAGCAAGCCAAACCACAAGTCAAAAATTTTGAGCAAATTCAAATCAAAGCAATTAGTAAAGAAGCCAAAACAATCAGGCTTGACAATTCTAATTTGCAAGATTTATTCAAAACTTATTTGCAAGATTTACCCACTGAAAACTTTTTGCTTAGCGATCGGTGGGACATTAGAAGCCTCTATTTAGACGGCAACCGATGTAGCAACGGCGACAGTCCACAAGCCAAAGCAAGGATAAAAGCCAATGCCAAAGAAGAGGGCGAGCGACTTTTTACAAAATTCTTGACTGGACTGGACGAAGAGCAAAGACAGTCTATAGTTGACCAGTGGAACATTAGAGTCAATAATGTTTTAGTGCCAAAACTAGATTTACCCTTTAATTGTGATTATAACCAAACTTTCAAGGGCAAGCCTTTTGAAATCAGGACTTGTCAAAGGGAGTCGTTAGCCTTGCTACAAATGAGCGGAAATGCTATAATTTGTCTTGACACTGGAATGGGTAAGACTCCAACAGCTATTTTATGGGCAAAAAAACAATTGGAGATGGGGTATAGCAAGCGACCTTTGATTATAGTACCAAATGGAGCTTATAAAAAATGGTTGAGGGAAACAAAAGATTTATTGCCAAACACCAAAATCAATGACTTTTACAACTTAGGATCAGGGGTTGAGGTAACCAAAATTGAGGATGGTTCAATAACCTTTGTCACTTTTGAGGGTATGGAAAAGCTAGGTTTTAATCGTGATACTTACGACAGCTTATTTGAGAGATTAATTGAAATCTTAGGACAAGGCACTGGAAGAGTCGCCGAGCAGGTACAAAACAAGATTGAAAAGATGTTTAGCTTTGCACTGGACGGAGCAAGTTTTGAAGTTGAAGACTTTGGCTTTGACAGTATAATAGCAGATGAAGCTCACGCCTTCAAAAATCTATTTGCTGATGTAAAGAATGGCGAGGGGGCGAAAACTTACCACATTACAGGAAGTCAAAGCACAAGGGCGATTAAGTTTTTTTGCTTGAGTCAATACACACACTTTATTAACGGCAATATTTGTCTTTTGACAGCAACGCCTTTCAACAATAGTCCACTAGAGATTTACACAATGTTAAGTTATGTAGCCTATGGAGAGCTTGCTAGACTAGGTATAAATAGCTTACAGGACTTTTTTGACCTATTTGTTTTAACTACAACTGATTTAGTTGTAACAAGTACTTTAGGTGTAAAGCGTAAAGAAGTAGTCAAGAGGTTTTTGAATGTTGAAATCTTGCAGGCGATTTTGAGTAACTACATGATTTATAGGAACGCTGAAGACGATCCAGAAATTAGAAAATTGTTACCAAATAAACACGAGTCCCAACCTAGCCTTGAGATGTCTAATTTGCAAAAAGGGTATATGCAAATGATTGAGTTTGCAGTCTCAAGTGGTAGTTTTGATGTGATTAGGAATGCCAAAATTGACAATACAGAGGCAACCCAAGAAAAAGATGAGACTTTAGACAAGAAGGATGAAGGAAAAGGTTTATTACTCAAAGCTATTAGCTTAATGAGAGCGGTAGCAATTAGTCCTTATTTGTTTCCTTACCACGAGGGAGGCTTCAAAGACTGTATAGAATTTGTAGAAAATTCACCCAAAATATTTTGGACTTGTCAAGCTATTAAAAGTGTAATTGACAGTCAAAAAGAAATTAGCGGACAGGTGATTTATATGGATTTAGGAGTTAATTACTTCAAATACATAAAAGAATATCTAATATTAAAAACTGGCTTGCTAGATAGCCAAATTGGAATTATAACAGGCAAGCAGACAAAGACTAAGAACGAGAAGACCAAAGAGGACTTTTTGGACGGAAAGATAAAGGTTTTAATTGGTAGCAGTACCATTAAAGAGGGTATTGATTTACAGGATAAAGCAACTACATTGTATAATCTTTGTATTGACTGGAATCCTACAGATACCAAACAAATTAACGGCAGGATACATCGTCAAGGCAATATTTACCAAAATGTACGAATAGTCGTACCGCTTATGAAAAATTCCGCTGATGCCTTTTTGCTCCAAAAAAACCACGAGAAGACCAGTAGGATTAATGACCTATTTTCTAATCTTGGCGAGGCTTTCAATCTTGACAGTTTTGACCCAAATGAGCTTAAATTGGCGATTATTACCGACCCAAAGAAGATTTTGGAGGTAGAAATTGACAGCTTAGAGCAAAAAAAGAGAATTGAAATTTACGACGTTTTTAGCAGATTGAACGAAGTCAAAAAGTTTAATCAACTTGAGGCAGATAAAATCAGGTTGATGAATGAAATGACAGAAAGTGTAATTTTTAGAGAAAGTTTAGATGAAGAGAGGCGAAAACTTTTGACAGAGGAGAAAGTCCTTGAGTATGCAGAACGGCTTTATAATCGTGAAAGCTACAGCAACAGATCAAGAATAGCTAGCAACTACCTTGAGTATAAAGGTGTAGTCAGAGTTTTGGCAACACTCAAACCAACTCAAACAGTTGACGGCTTGGAGGCTAATTTGGAGCAATTAAGGGCTGAATTAGAGGCAATTTCAAGTCTTGAGAATAAAGACAAGATTTTGACTAGAATTAGGCAGGAGCAAAGAGATGCCGAACTTGACAAGAAAACCTTTGACTATTATTTGACAGAGTTTTCAAGCCAAAATGACGAAATGTTACAGTTAAGAAGTGAACCGCAAATAATTGAACCAGTTATTAAAGTCAAAATTACACACTGAACCACTTTTTGGCAAAAATGAAAAAGTGAAAATTAAACAAGTCAATATGAGTATGGATTTGTTTAATGATTTATCTATTTATGAAAAACTTTTATATTAAAATTTATCTATTTTATGACTATTACACAACTTTTTATTGTAGAACTGGAAAATATACAATTAGTATTTGAGAAAAAAGCAAATACAACTTTACCTTTATTAGCTAAATACAAAGACAAAATCATTGAACTTGCCGATTGGATTTGTGGAGACAAATTAGTTTATAGTGCTGATGTTTGGAGCGAATTAAGCGGAGCTAAACTTTATGAATGGACAGATGAGGAAAGTACCTTTATCTATGAGATACAACAAGCACAAAATAGAGCAAGGAAACAATTTTGCAAAGAGCAAGTGGCAACTGAAATCAAAGAAAAGGGCTTAATATCTATTACAGAATACACAGCAGGTAAAATAGCAATGGCTTATATAGTCAAAAAAAGTGATTATCACGGTACTGATAAACTAATTGAGTTACCTGCCAAAACATATAAAGTCAAAGAAATAGAAGGCGAATTGTGGCTTTTATTAAACAATGCAAGGCGAAATGGATTTTGTCAAAGTGGATATAAACCAATTTATCTAAAATGTCTCTAAACAAACTTAATCAATATTTTACACCAAAGCCAATAGTCGATTTGGTTTTGGCTGAAATAAAACAGATAAAAGGGTGGCAGGGCTTGAGATACCTTGAGCCTAGTTGCGGAAATGGTGCTTTTGTTACCTCTTTAATTGAAGAGGGGGCGACAAATATAATTTGCTTTGAAAAAGATAAGGAATTGGAAACCCCTGCAAATTGTGAAATCAGGGAATTTGAAACCTGTTTTTACAAACCACCATTTGGAGAACCAAAAAGGGAAATACCAAAAGTGGATGTTGTAATTGGTAATCCACCATACAACAAGCTAGGAGGTCTTTTTTTTAAGCAAATAAAGAAAGACTATCCTAAAATCAAACAGATTGAGGAGCTACATTTACTACTTGCTAGTCGATGTATTGACATTGATGGTACAATTGCCTTTGTCTTGCCTACAAACATAATCCACCGAGATTATTTTAGACCATACTTAAGCCAAGACTTAATTTTAGAGAAGCAAATAGAATTGCCAAGCGATACCTTTGCAGGTGCTTTGGTAAATACCAGTATTTTTATTTTCAAGAAAATCAACTGGGGTACAATTCCAGACAGGATTTTGTATAGTCCAACTTTTATAAAACAAACCATCGGAAAAAGAGTTGAAACTCTTGACAGGTGGGGTAAAAAAACATATTTAATCAAATGACCCTAGCAAACTTTAAAACACTGGTAGGAGACAAATACGCCCTACTTTTTGATATGAGCGGAGAAATAATTGGAGGGAGGGTGGTGAAATATGATAAAACTGTAATTACAGAGAATGAATATTTAAAACTAAAACCAAAACTAGAAATTAATGGATATATTTTAACTCAATCTTTATTAGGTAGGGTTATTCTATCTAATTCAATGCTCAAAGAAGAAAGGAGGAAACAAAAGAAATTAGTTAAGGAATTTGATACTATTTTTTAGTATTGACAATTTATTGTATTTGTGTAATAATAAGAGAGAGAAAATTTTTAACAATTTCACATAAACTTATGACTATTATGACTATCGTTTTAAACCAAGACTTTGGGTTTTTTAACCTATACAAAAAAGGTAGAGAATTAAATTGGACACAATTTGTGCAAATGCTAAAAGAAATACAAGCAGAAATTCCAAATGAGGGGAGTAGAAAGATTAAAAACAAAGAGGCTAAAGAGATTTTTCAAAAATGGAAAGAAGACAATTTAATTACAATCGTGGAAAGTTTTGATTACGCTGAAGAATGGTGCAGGAAAAATACAAATGGTAGCTTTGCTTATAATGGAGCTGCCGATGATTTTTAAACGATATGTCTCACAAAATAAACAATATCGTCTTTCCAAAAGCCAAAAATTATAAACATATTTGGTATATTTATTATCAAATAAGAGAAAGATATTACCATAAAACAAGTTGTAATTTAATCTTTCTTTTCATTAGAGATAATTGGGATGATTTGTATTTAGAATACATCATACCACGACTTACCACCTAACAGGGTGGTTTTTTGTTGACAAAAAATAAAACTTAGTTTTTATTTAAGTCAAATTAACCGACCTATTATGAAAAAAGAATTACCAACACGAAGCAGGAGCATTGCAGAATTGAAATTGTCAGGAATTATTAGACATTTTGGAAAGAAACAAGAAGACGGAAGCCTTAATCCACTTATTAGAGAATATGAGGGAAAAAGAATATCTATTTTTGGACTAAGTGCATCTATGTTTATTAAAGATAAACACATTGAGGAGTCTGTAGCTATTAAATTTGTAGTTTTTGAAGATAGTCCTGAATTGCTAGATATTTTGTCAACCAAGAATTATGGCGATTTTATCAGAATTAGAGCAGTTTTAAACAAAGGCACTGGCTGGAGAGATGGTAAATTTAACCGAGTGCCTGAATGGGAAGTGGTAGAGATAACCTATGGCAAGCAAAAAATAATGCCCCAAGAAATCCTTATGAAAATTAAGGAGAGGGCAGAAAAAAAAGCCTTAGAAAAAAAAGGCATAGATTATGAAAGTTTGAATTTTTGAAAATCTTCCAAGACTTTTAAAGCAAACTCTAAGTCAATCTTGACTGGTATGATAGTTAATTTATCAGCTAAATGGATGATACTTAGCTTATTAATTGGTTTGTCTAGGAGGCTCGCATATAGGTTTAATTGTAAGAAATAGTGGTTATAGTTACAATCATCAAGATGACTGCAAACACCAGTCATTTTTTGGTATCTATTTGACATTTTGATTTCCTTGTTGGTCTTCCAGTCAAGGATTGAATAGGTGTCAGTTTTTGGGTCAAAAATAACCATATCAGGAGTGCCAGCTACTCGGTATTTTTTGCTAAAAAGCAATTGCTCGGGTATAAAAACCATACCTGATGTACGCCATTTGAGGAATATTGGCAAATACTCGGCTACATATTCGCTTTCTAGTCTATGACGAAAAAAGTCCTCTACTGCTTTGTGCATGGTCGTACCTTTATCAGTAGATTTTTTACTGTTTAAAGCCCATTCTTCCAAAATCTCTTCTTGACTAATTCCTCGCTCCCTAGCTTTAATTAAACTCCACTTATCACTGTCAAATTTAGCTTTGTAGTGGCTAATAACAGAAGAAACAGGGGTGTAAAACCCTGTCTCATCTTTGTAGGTATGTGTTAAAGGCTCAAAAACAATAGACATATAATTAATATGGCAAACATCAATACTCTTACGGGAAAAAATTTATTCATACGCTAAAATTTTGTATTTCATTTATAGTTTGTTTAAAATTGTTAAAACTTTATTATGCCCAGTATAAGTATAGTTTAACCCCAAACTTAGTCTTACTATATGAGGAAAACCATTAGCTTTTAACCAACTTTCAGCACAGCAACCACCAGTTCTACAGGCTATACCATCATTGTTTAATTGCTCTCCAATTTTGATATGTCTAGTAAGGTCTTTAGGGTCGTAAAAACTAACTATGCTACTATGTTTATCAGGGTTTGTTGAGGCTATTTCAAAACCTTTGTCTATTAAAATAGATTTAATGTATTTTGTCAATAGGTTAATTTGTTTGTATTGACTTCTAGCGTCAATCTTAGTTAATTCCTTAATAGTTTCTCCCAAAGCACAGATTGAGCCAGTATCAGACAAGCCACACTCCCAAGATTTGTAGGCTTCTTCGTCTGTATAAAGTCTGTATTCCCTGCCGTCAGTTTCGGCAATCGCTCCACCACCAATAAAAGGAGGTATTAGTTGGTTGAGTATATCTTTATGAACCAAAGCTACACCCAAATGAGTTGAGTAAATTTTGTGAGCGGAAAAGATATAGATTTGGTTTTTTTCCACTTTCTTGTCAAAACTGAAAAAGCCTTGTGCTAAATCACAGATAACAATTGGTGCAACAGGGTGTATATCTGAATTATCTACTAATAAGCCATCTATATTGGAATAGACACTGATAATGTTATTGCCCCAAGTGCCTTCTATGTGTGGTACAGGATAAACATTTAAACCATCCAAAGTATTTCTAATTACCAAATTATTAGATACTTTTAATTTTAGTTGTTTAACCAATGTACTACTATTGTTATAATTATCATCTTGTAAAGAAACTGAATTATGTCCTATCCCTGTTTCAATTTTAATAAATCCATTTTTAATACTTATTTTAATTTTATTAATCAAGTCAGTTGTATTGTAGCCGAATACTACTTGCCAGTCGTCCATTTCCACTGCGGGAATATTAAACCATTGTTTGACTTGTTTTCGTGTCTCCAGTGACATCTCTTGGGCTTCTATAGCTAAAGGATAATTAGCTCTACCAAGACAAGTGCCAGCAAACTTGGTGTAAGTATCAGTTGCTACTTTTAGTGTAGGTGTTGTGCAAGCACAATCAAGGTAAAAGGGGTTGTGGTGGGTAAACATAGTTTTTATATAATAAATTTTTCTTCAATGCCAAAATAGTTATTCATAAATATTAAGCAACCAAAGCATCCAATTCCCCCAAGCCTCTGGACTATTTGTAATTCTGTTTAATTGATTTAAATTCAAACCTTTGTGTTTGATAGTTTTTAGTTTAGTTGTAATTTCTGTGGTAAAATCAGGCATAAATTATTTGTAATTTTTAAAAAAAGATTAATCCCAGAGACTTCCAAAATATTCTCCTAAAAGTTTGCACCCTTCTTTGTATTCTTTTTGATACTCATCCCTATATTTATGTGCCTCATCCCAGTCAAATTGTTTCATCCATTTTGGATTTAATTCTAGCAAATGTTTGTCATCTGTTTCAACTGTATAAGGGGTGGTTGTATCCACATCAACATCGTAAATAGGGTGTTTTTGATTTGGATATTTCCACCTAAACCATTCCCCTTCTTCCATAAAGGCTACTTGCATTGCTATCAGGATTTCAATCCATTTTTGGTTTCCATTTTCCATTTGGTGGAAAGGATAAGGAGTTGAGATATGTGTTTTTTGGTCTGCAATGAATAATTTTAGTCTAGGCAATGCAAACCTAGATATTGCTCCATACAAATCCCAAACTTGTGAGTCTGGAAACCAACCATAACCATTTTTCCAGTTAATAAAAGAAGAGGTAAGATTGCGGTATTTCGTATATATAAAATCTTTCCACCTAAAAATGAAGGCAGGCGTTAGATCGTATATTTTATCGGTTATTTTTTCTAGAGACATAGTTATCGTAATTTAGTTTTAATTAATTGTATTAGATTCTTATGTTTAAGAATTTCAGGTCTTTTTAATTGCTTTCTTTTGTCCAATAAAAGAATGTGATTGTCTTGAGTGCAAACTAGATAGTGTCTTTGGTAGTAAGTAGTCTTTACACTTTTTATATCTCTTACTTTTACAGTTTCCCAAAAAACCATGTTATGATTATGCTTACTGCCAAATTTCATTGTTTTTCTGTCTTTAGATAACAGCCAGTTAAAATGTCTATAGATAGGGTCAATATCATCATATTTTAGTAACCATTCTGAGCAAATATTATTTACTTGTGGAGTATTGTAATCACGAGTCAACGACATTAATGTATTTTGAATTACTACATTTGTTTTTAGTCTCTTTTTCAATTTATTTTGTTTTACATTTAGATTAGTAGGTTCTATCCTATCTGTTGGTTGTATATTAGTCATAAAGTTATTTTTGTAAATATAATTCAGTCCCATATTTCTCAATAAACTTTTTAGGTCGTTTGTGAAAGCCATATTCGCCACCAAAGGTTTTTGTACCGTCCCCATATCTGTGTGTAAGTGTCAAGGTATAATCTGCAAACAATACAGCCTTGTTCTGCTATTTTACTTAATTTTTTCATACTCCAATAATGAGTAAGTTTTAGTTAATTGTCAAGTTTTTGTAAGTATTGTTCAAGGCTGATAAAACAATATCATCAATATCTTGTTTCAGACTATTGCCATTGACACCTATTTTAGTTTTGCCTTGACTATTTAGATGATCACGGATTTTGATTATTAACTGTTTTGTGCCTTTACCTACTGCTAAATTACACCATGTTTTACTGTCAGGACTTTTTTTTCTTCCTTGACCTGCTTTGTTTTTTTTAATTTTTAAAGACATACATTATAATTTAATAAAATTGTTAAAAACTTATTAACTTTTTATCGCTTCGCTGGCGACAGTTTCACTAACTTTGTCAAGTTGAACTATAAACTCTCCAAAACGGAAATTAGTTCTTGCAAGACCTTTTCTGGATTACTATCAAACATGGGAGTCAGGGAGTTGAGCCATTTTTGACAAAGGGCTTCGGCTTGGGATTCTTTAGATTGGCCAACTGCAATCCCATTTGCAAAAGTTTCAAAGTCGTCTGCACCTATTCTATAGCCGTGCTCAAAATAAGGGTTCTCTCCCAAAACATCCTTAAAAACCAATAAGATTTGGCGGATTTGGTCTGCTTCAATAGCTAAAAAGTCATCTTTTGACCTTGTAAAACCAACTTCCAAATCATTATAAAACTTGCCAAAATAACCAGTAGGTGCGGTTAGATTTTTACTTGGTGGAAAGTGTTCGTAATGCCAAATAAAAGACCCTTTTATTCTAAGCTCCAAACCATGTTTTTTGGCTTTTTGTTGGGCTAGGGTGTGAAGGGTTTTGGTTAGGTTGTATAGGTTAGACATAGATTAAAATTTTGGTGGTTTTGAAAATTCTAAGCCTGAGTGTATAGAATTTTGTAAAAGTATATCTTTTTTTGCTTTGGTAAAGTTCTCCAAAATTTCTAAAGTTGTATGTGGGTCTTTCCATTTCATTATAAACATACCACCAGGGTCAAAGATTACTTGACCTTTTAATTCTGGTATATTTTTTGTCAGTTTCGTTGCAATAAAAAAAAGATTAGGGACTAAAGTGTGGCAAAGAAAGTCTGCTATTTGAAATTTGATATTATTGAACATATTATTTAAAAATTAAATTAAATTCTAAATCTGTTAATTTATCTAGCTCTAAGTTTTCTTGTGTATTTCTAGTAAATAAATACCTAAAAAATATTTCAAGAAAAAGTAGCTCGTGATATTCGTCAATTTGAAAAACTAACTTTTCTTTTTTATCAAATTCGGTTTTGCCAAAGAAAATATTGGCAATTTTTTGACCATTTGCTAGACATTCAGTTTCTGAACCTGAAAATCCGTCTAGTTTTTTTGAATTTAGTTTTTGTAATTGCTCAAGAAGTTGAACTTTTAGGTTGTTGTTAATTAGTCCGTATTTCATTTTAAGTTGATATTTAAATTTGTAAATAGCCAAAGTATTATTTCAAATAATTTCCAAAATCCTAACAAAATTAAGATTAAGCAAATTACCCAAAATATTTTTGGTGGAAGTTCAAAAGTGGGAGACATAAATCTACTTATTATTGTTTAAAAATTCCTGATACTCAGGCACAACGTCAAGTATTTTTTCGTGGAGGGCTTGAATTGCTTCGTCAAGGGGTTTGGTATAAAGACTCAAAGACTCATCAAAAACTGGGTATAGAAGATATCTTAATCCCTTAAACACACTGACAACCATAACATTATTTACAACGCTTAAGCAAGTGTGGATAAATAACTCAATATGTTCATCACTTAACGTATTAAAAGTCCACCACTCTTTGACATAACCTTTTTATGTTCCGTTGTCCAAAATAGAAGTTTATTGTCTTCTACTTTTAATTGGATTTTACCTATTGAATTAAAGTTTTCTAAATTTTGTTTATCACTTATAATTTGTTGTGATAAAAATTGGATTAGTTGATTAGACATTTTGGATAGCTTGGTTAATTAAAAAATTGTAGGCTTCTTGATATTGGATTATATTTTCCCCTTTGACTGCATATTTTAAACCTTTGTCGTCAAAAGAAATAAAATAGACTTTGTGGTTTGTATTTTCTTCTTTGTTCAAAACAGTAGCGATTGTTTCCAAAATTTTGCTGTAAAATTCTACTCTTGAAATACTTTTTTTGTCACCCATATCAAGGGTTTTTGCCCCGTTCAAATCAAACAAAAATTGGAGTTCGTCTGGATCTGGATTAAAACGCTTTTCAAGTTCTTGGTTCATAAATTAAAATATAGTATTTAAAATTAATGTTCTAAATTCCTCTGACTCTTCCATTAAAGTGTCATGCAGTTTTGCTTGTGTTTCTGTAGATAGATTAAGAAAAGCCGTGATTTGCTTTAGGTAATCCAATATTTTGGTTAGTTTGATATGGTCTTCTGACTCTCGGTAAATTTTATTGCCTTCCATTATTTCAATGTAGTGGCTGATAAGACCTATATATTGCTTATTTAATAAATCTACTGAATCATCTAGACTTCCTAGTTTGTCAAACCATTCCCCATGGCCTTTTGATCCAGTTATTAAATTGACCCAGCCAATCCTATATTTTTTGGTGATATTATCATTAGCCATAATTTGTTTTTCACTTTTTCCTTGCTCTAAATAGAGTTTGGAAATTTGTTCGATTTGCTCGTTAGTCAAAACTTCTTCTACAGTTTTTTTGTCTAGCTCCTCTAATTGTTTTCTAAAAGGTTCTAGCTCTTTGATTATTTTGTGTATTTATTTTTCTTTAGTTATATTTCGGGTTAGTTTTTAATATTTTAAACCTGTACTTAATCCTGTTTTCTCCACTTTTGAGCGGTAATCGTTACTTCCACATTGATTGCCCCATTTGCCTTGATGACAACTTAATTTTCCAATCCAGCCTTTAATTTGACCGTTTGAGTCTGGCTTGCCTCCATATTGACCTACAATTCTTTTAGCTGCCCAACGAGTCGCAAATAATGGGTCAAGAGCTTGTGCTTTAGTTACTGTTTTGCCGTGAGCATCTAAGTTAATCATAAACCCACCGTAGCTATTTTCACAAATAGTTTTCTTATACACTTTGTAGTAGGTACAACCTGTGTTTTTAGAGTTAGGATTTTCTCCACTCTCTATTCTGGCTAGAGTAATTAAGTATCTACAGTCAATACCAACTTCTACTGCTACTTGATTAATTGCTTTTTCCAAGTTCTTATTTGGACTAGCACAATCGTTTTTGATTTGGCTTTTTTTAACTGCTTTTAATTCTTCTACTTTGATACTACCCTCTGACTCATTGTAGCCTAATTGTTTAACTGGTTCTACAATTTCTTCTCCTTTAGGCTCTACATTCTCAACTTGTGTGATAGGCACTTCTTTAGCGTTGACTATCATTTCTTGACCAATAGTTGAAGCTTTAGTTGGTGGTACTGGTTGATTAAGCGTTGTTGACATAATCATAACAAATCCGATTGCACCGAAAATAGAAAAAGTCATAAGCAAAGATTTAAATTCTTTTTTAGCGTCAATTGCACGCTCGTTTATAATAGCTGGTAAAATAGTCATATTTGTTTGTGTTTTTTGTTTAAAAAATAGCTAAAAAGCTAAGTCCAACCCTCTGTACAGAGTTGAGTTAGGTTTCTAATTAATCTCTTCCCCCGATAAGGGAAAGGGTTAATAAACTAGAATATATATTTAATACTGCTGGATAATACGAATTTCATTGTCTTTTTAGCTGGGATTTCGATTTTAGCTAATGTTTTTGGATTAATTCCGTTTCTTGCTTCTCTTGTTAATGGTTCAAATTGTCCAAAACCAGCGAGTTTAGTTACTTTGCCGTCTTTAATGTTTTGTAGGATTGTTTCAATCAAAGAATATACAATACCTTTGGCGATTTTGTAACTGACTGATTGACTGTCAGCAATTTGTTTGATTAGTTCTTCACTGGTCATTGTAGGTTTAGACATAAATATATTGGTTAAAAAGTGTTAAAGATATTAACACACAAATAGAATAAAATGTCAAGGCTTTTTCTTATTAATTGCGGTATATAGCAAATACAAGCCGATAAAGAAAGTTAAAACTCTGATTAATAATATATTTTCAGGGAATATACTTGAAAATATAAAGTTGTTTTCTGCTGGAATTAAACCTTCTTGTATCCAAAAGTGATTTTGCAAAGTTGTTAAAGGACAACCGTTGTAAATACTTTGGATTATTAGCATACCGCTAATATATAAGGCTTCTAGTTTTGCCTTACTACCTCTAAAGATAAGAGATAGCAAAGCCATTAAACTAAGAAAGTAAATTGAATAGTGGATAATATTCAAGAATATAGACATTATTTAGCTATATTATAGGTCAAGACTGGTGCTGAACTTAGTGTCATTGGTTGTTCTGAGTAAAGGAATTTACCACTCCACTCAACCATATTTCCGTCTGTAGTAAAGAAGAATACTCCATCAGGGTTTCTTCCATAACTACCATCCAAATCTGGACTATCTACTACATAGCCAGAAGTTGATGTAGTATAGCGAGTTATAATCTGTTGTGGTGTAGTTAGTAGGCTGTTTAAAGAACTAATCTTACCTTTGATTGTATAGTTAGTAATTACAGAACCATTATCAGATAATAGGAATACATAACCAATCTTGTCTGCTTTGTTGTTTCTCTTCAATCTTTCAACCAAGTTTCTTCTTTCTACTGAGTCTTGTAGAACTGGGGCTGGAATTGCTTCTACTAATCTTTTCTGGTTGTCTTCTGTCAACTTTTCTTCAACTTTTTGTGTTGCTTGGGCATTATTCCCAGCTACAACTGGAATAGATGTAATGGTTTTTAAAATTGGAGAAACGGCAATAAGTGAGACTAGAACAACAAATGAGGCGATTTTGATAATGATATTAGACATAGAGGAGGCAAATAGATTTTGAAAAAAAGTTATCTTAAATCAATAAAAGTTGGTAAAGAATTTCTACAAGGTGCTGTATCGTCACGATTAAGAAATGCGTTATACTTTGTTTGCAAGCTAGACAAATATTGTTGTTGTCCTAGTAGTTGACTGTTAAGTTGATTGTAGGCTTGATTATTGTTAAAGTCCCATTTTGTCCTATCGTCAGGCAAACCTTTTTTGAAGATGTCCAAATTAGCTTGTGAGTTAGGAATTTGTGTGTCTCTTACCTGTACAATTTCTGATTTGAGTTCTTGAAACTCTTTGTTGATTGCTAGACAACGGTCAGGATTATTAACTCTATCAATAATACCTGTTGTTCTGTTTATATTTGAGTTAAACTGATAAAAAGGTAAGTTAATTACTTTTAATCCAGTTAGTAATAAACCAAATAAAAATAAGAAGATTATAATACCTACAATCGATAATATGGTTGTGAAAATAGTTTTGGTCATAGTTTATTGTTTAAAAAGGCTTATGTTATTTGATTTATTAAACAAAATTATTTGTCAAGTTTGTTCTCTTTTTAGTTCTAACAATATATTTTCTATTTCATATATTGTTATTTTTGGTTGATAACCACCAGTTAATAATTTAATTAGTTTTTTTAATTCTTCTTTTGTTTGCTCTAGTGGTAAGCTTGTAATATCCAACATTTGTTTAAAAATTATGTTTAAAAAGGGTTTGTACTTGTGTTATTTGATTGAGTTTTCCTATATTCCGCTGTGTTTTTATCTTCCACTAAGAAATATTGTGGGGAAGTTTCTTTTTTAATCTTATCTGCACTAATTCTCTTTCCTTTGACAAAAAATTGATTTTTAGTTACCCCGTTGTATTCATTAGGTACTAAATGTTCAATTTGACTTATACTGTCAGCATCCATATAAAAATTAGGTTCTATGTCCTCTACCCTCACCAGTTTGATATTCTCATTAGTTAATGTAACTAATTTTTTATTAATCCACACTTTTAAAAAAGCATTTCCCAAAATGTTTTTGTCCATAAATATACAAATTAATTTAAAATTTGTAATATTCTAATGTTATAAACAGTTTTTGTCAAATTATTCTTCCCTCTTCATTTGGTAATGGGATATACAAGCCATACTCACTACTAGCCCAATTCCGCACTCTTGTTAAGAACTCTTCCATTTCAACAGTTGATAATTCAGTGGTTGATTTAACTGTAGGAATTGGAGTCGAGTAGTCGGCTAGAAACTCTGTTTTGATGTGGTGGTGTAAGCTGTCCTTATCTGTATATTCAATCTTTGCCAGCAAATAAGGAATGACTACACCCCAGTAATAGTCATTTTGGTTGACGCTTCTTTTCTTAGACAAAGACTTGATTGATATTTCAACATCCTTGCCTAGTAGAGACTTAATTTTCTGTTTTAGACCTATTGGGTCTCTGTAGATGAAAGTGCCGTTAGGGTCAATTCTAGCTATAAATCTGGTCATCTTAAAAGGTTGTATTATCAATTTCAGCTAATTTTTTGTCAATCTTAGCTATTGATTTTAAAAGACTTGTTTTCTTTTTTTCTAATAATTCTTAGTCATAGTTTAATCATTAATTATTTCCAGTAATTCTAATGTTTGACAGCGTGCTTTTCCATTGGTATTGTAAGGCACAACGATTGCTGGCATATCCATCCAATTAATTCTGCATTTCCAAAGGTCTGCTGTTTCGTATTGTTTTTTACACCAATCTAATGTTGCAAAATTAACCCCTGAACCACAATCAACTGTTGGTAAAGGATTGACTCCTAACTCTTCAATAAAAGAGCCAGCTTCTATAATCCAGTTTTTAGGCATTGTATATTCTGTCTTACCATTGCCAATTCTTTTATAAACTATAATACCTTTATCATCAGTTTCAAAATTAGCTTTTAGCCAATCTAAGCTATTAAAGAAGTTCTTAACTTGACTCAAATTAGCCCATCTCAAATCAGCCCCACTCAAATTAGCCTTACTCAAATTAGCCTTACTCAAATTAGCCACACTCAAATCAGCCTCACTCAAATTAGCCTCACTCAAATTAGCCTTACTCAAATTAGCCCATCTCAAATTAGCCCATCTCAAATCAGCCTCACTCAAATCAGCCTCACTCAAATTAGCCTTACTCAAATTAGCCCATCTCAAATCAGCCCCACTCAAATTAGCCTTACTCAAATTAGCCCATCTCAAATCAGCCTCACTCAAATCAGCCCCACTCAAATCAGCCCCACTCAAATCAGCCTTACTCAAATCAGCCTCACTCAATTCAGCAAAAATATTTGCGTTTAAGACTATTTCCAAGATTTCTACAAACTCTTTTTCAGTCATTCCACCTATTTTTGTACCCAAGCCTGAAAAAATAAGTTCTTTATATCTGTATGCAAAAATTCCTGTCAATGCCCTAGCAACTGTTTGTCTCGTTACCTTTAAATTGTTATCAACAGAAATTGTATAAAATAGATTATTGCTCCAACTAAACTCTTTCGGATTATATATTTCATTTGAAAATTTATCTTTTAAAAGTTTATCTAATCCTCCAGACATATTAAAGTTTGGATTACTTGCTGTACAAATTTTATAACCTATATTTTGATTTTGGCATTCAAAAATATCTTGGCAAACAGCCTCTAACTCAACACTCCACTTATTGACTTTAAACTTCTCAAATAATTCTTGTACTTTTATAACTAGATTTTGGTTGGTATCACAGAAAATAAGTTTAGACATAATTTTTTAGATTTGTACATGTTTTAAAAAATATAGTTAATTTAATGGTTTAATTTTGTATCCTTTTAGTTCTCCTTTTGTATAAATTTGGTCAATACTAATTCTCAAACCTAAATCGCTTAATTGTTTTTCAACATCTTTTTGTGGTTTAGGAGTGATTTTATAGAATAAAGCTCTGTTGTCTTTATCAGGAACAATAAGTTCTAATTTAGCTTCATCTAGCTTTTTATTAGCATAATTTGGCACTTTCTTGAATTTATTAAAGCCAATTGTAAATTCCTCATCCTCAGATTTTGTAGAGGCAATTTCCTCTAAATCTTTATCAATTAAGGTGTTTAGAAGTTCAATTTGTTTGATAGCTAAAATTCTCAATATCTCATTTTTACATTGTAATTTAGTCTCTAAATTTGCTTGTAATGCTTCGTTCAATGTTTTAGTAAAAAATGCTTCAATGTTGGTAAATTGATTTACTAGAGTGGTGTTTATATCGGTCATAGGTTAGTTTGCTGGATTTGCAAAAGTTTTTGATACTTGGTCAAAGATTAATCCCAGTTCGTATGCTCTTTTTTGGATTAACTGTTTTAAACTTGATTGTTCTTGACCCTCTGTCTTTAGGTTAATTTCTGCAATTAAAGAATTAATTTCAGTATCTGAATTGGCTGTTTTGATTAATAGTTCATAATTAACTGCCCCGTTTTCGCACCATTCCTTGATTTTTTTGCCTGTTTCTTCGGTAATTAGAAAAGGGTCAGAGTCTCCGAATAGATTGGTTCTGTCTTTAGAAACCATAGCCAAATGTGTTTCTCTGTCTATATTTAGATTAATGGATAGTTCATACTCAAAACCCTCTCTAGTTACTTCCTTGACACCTACTTTTTTGATTTTACCCTCTACTTGTGCCATATCAATTTTGTTTCTCACAGTTGTGATAATGTGGCAAGGACTGTAAATAATTGCATTAATAAACTTTTGATGTCTAGGTGTAGTTTCGCTCCAAGCTGTCCAAGTGTTTCCCTTGAATTTTGCTTTAGCAATTGTTTCGTTTATCTCTAAACAACCACCAGTGCCTTCCCATTCTTGGGTTATACTATCAATAATTATAACCTCCATACCTGCTAGTTCACAAGTCCTAATAGCTTCAATATAGCGTTCTGGTGAAAATGGAGCTTCTAAATTGATTACATTAAATTTTGTATTAAAATTTGGTGCATAGTTTGCAGCTGTTCCATTTTCAGTATCAATGATACCGATTTTATCCCAATCACCGGTTAAACCATAAGCTAGTCTTAGTGCTGAATAAGTTTTACCTGACCCACTCGGAGCGGATAAACCAATTTTAATTTTGCTATTTTTTCTTGTGGTTTTTTTTAGTGTAAAGTTAGACATAGTATTGTGTAAGAAAGTCTATAACGTTTGTAATTTGGTATAGTTGTTCGTGCATATTAAATACATCGTACAGGCAATCACTTTTGTTAATATCTTCCTCTAAAATAATTTTAAATTTATTGAGTTGGCTAAAGACTTCTGCTATTTTATCTTCTTCCAAATATTGGAATGAAAGTAAAATCCAAATCTTAGCTTCTTCAAAACCTCCCCATTTGTGGTCAACTGTAGCTCCGTCAAAGCCTAAGAATTTGTTGTTGAAAATATATTCTTCTACATAGCCTACTGAGATTTCAGCTAAATAATCATCGTATCTTTTTTTTGGTGGGAAGTTCTCTAGTAAAGACTTGGTAAAGTTAATACCTTTTTTGTTGTGCGTTGCTTGTAGCGTTTCTTGTGTTGGGTATGGTAAAGACATAAGTTTATTGGTTAAAATTGTACTATAATTATTCTATACTAATTAAATTAATTTGTCAAGTTTTTTTTCAATTTATCCCTGTATCTTTTTTGATTGTCTTTGTTTCTTTGTCTGAACTCCTTTGTATCTCGGTATTTTAACATTCTGTCTCTTTCTACTTGTCTGTGTTCTGGTTGTTTATTCTTTTCTGCAATTCTTACTTTGTTCTTTTCATACCAAGTAGCTTTTCTTTTGGCTTCTGATTTTTTGTTGCTTACCTGTTTTTTTAACAAAATGTAGTTTGTGATTACAATTGTCTCAAAGTTATTTTTCTCTTTAAGTATTTTTTCAAATCCTCTAATATGGGATATATCATTAATTAGCATATCTTGGATACATTCATCACTGCCATATCCTGCTGATAGTGGGTTTTCGTTAAAAAAAATATAAGTAACAAAGTAGAAATATTTAGTCATAAGTTTTTTTGATAAAATTAAAAGTATCAATTCTATTGTAATATAATTAACAGTTATTGTCAACCTATTTTTTCACAAATACTGTTTTAAGCCTTGCAAAGCTGTTTTAAAATCGCAGTCGTGGATTTTCTGATAAAGAGCTATTACATCTCCACCCTCACTTCTACCAAAATCATACCAGCTATTTGTTTCTTTATATAATCTAAAACTGGGACTTTTACCATCCTCCCTGTAGGGCGAATAGTAAAGAGCTAGTCTTTTATCACTGTGTACTGGTTTATCAAGTAATACTTTACAAGGTATTGATTTAAATTCGCTTATATCAAATATACCTGTTTTGGTTGTCTGTACTATTCTCTTAGTTTTATTTTTACGGCACTCATTTTGTAACATCATTTCAGTTTTGTAGTTCTCACTTTCTTTTTTTAACTTCTTACTAAATTCTATTTGTTGATGTTTTAATTGTAACATTTGATTAATATTCTCCATTATACCTATAATACATTTATGAAATTCGTTATATTCTGTAATTTTATTCTCCCATTTTTCATCAAATTGCTTTATTTTATATTCTTGGTTTATACTATGCCATTGCTCTACTTCTCTATTAAAGATACCAGTATAGTATTTGACTTGTCTTTCCAGTTTTTCCAAGATTTCTTTTGTTTCTATACTTTTTTTTTCTTTTTTCTGGCAAAACCAAAAAACAATATCTAGTATAGTTAAATGCTGATAAAGAAAATTAAGTCTGCTTTTTTTAGCAAATTTAAAATCCACATCCATTTCTTTTGCTTTGTATAAAAAGTAGTCAACCATATTATATGTAGCTTTGAGTTTTAAAATCGTATTCTGGTACTGCTGTACCTAGTACCCCCCATTGTCGGTTTTTAGCAAGTTTTAGACTTCTCTTGCCGTTGTCCTTGTCTTTGTACAATAAAAATACTGTATCACTATCTTCCACAATACAATTACTTTCCTTAATATCTGCCAAATCTGGCTCTTCTTTACTTATACTAGACCTACCTAGTTGTGCCAAAATAATAATCACTATTCTTAATCTTTTTGCTAGTGTTTTTAATTCTTTGGTAATATGCCCCAGTACTTCGTATCTTTGCTTTCTGTTGTCTAAAAATGGTGTTTGGATTAATTGTACATAATCAATAACTACAAATTTAAGATTATATTTCTCTTTTGCTTTCCCAATCGTTGAGGTTATCCTGTCTAAATCGAACACATTATCTACAATCCTCACCTTAAAATCACTCATCATGGTTACAGCTTTATTTAATCCCTCCCTATATCCATAAGTATCAATCATTTTTTGTGTGTCATCCCTTGCTAAAGATAGTGTTACCTTAAAAGGTGCTTGGCTGATACCTGATAAAATCCTTGCAGCTACTACTCTTTCAGTCATCTCCAAACTGAAAAATAGAGTGTCGTGTGTTTTGCTAAGGTTCTTTATCAAAGAAAACATAAGTGTACTTTTACCAGTACTTGTGTATCCACCAAAAGTAACCAAATCGCCCTCTAAAAATCCATCAAACATTTCATCTACAGTTTTAAAACCTGTTTTTGGTAGATTAAAAACATCTATCATATTTTGGTCAGTTTGCTCTAATCCACTCATTACTATCTCCGACAAAGTTCTTAGCTGAACCTCATCCAATGTACTTGCTTTTTGCTCTATGTCATCAATCTTTTGTTTTAATATGTTTATATCTGTAATACCTAATTTGGTTAATTCACTGGTGGAACGCTCTATGTATTCTGCCCTTAATTTGTCCAATAAAAAGGTAAAATCATTTTTATCTGATAAAGGGTATTGTGATATGATAAGCATTCCAAAAATTCTCATATCAACACCCTCAGTGTTTGTATGTGAATAATCATATTTTACACCTTTTTTATTTGAGTTTTTTATTTCTGCAATTAAGGTTTGAGCTTCTTCTGTGAAAAAGTCTGGCAATAATTTATCTGACATTTGTTTTTGTTTTTCAAAATAAGGGGCAAGTAAGACTTGTGCCAATATTCCTTTTTGAGTTTGTGTTATAATAGACATAAATTATTTGATAATTGTAACTTTATAATCTTTATTTGTTTCTGTCCAACAAAATACATCTTGTAGAAACGCATGTTCACTATCATAGTCTTTTCTGTCAATTGTCATCAGTGGTCTTTCGTGTTTATTAGCTTTGGGTGGCTGTGTAGGTTTTGTTTCTTCTAATTCATATCTACTCTTCCAACGATAAAAATCAGTATGTTTTGCTTTGGGCTTTATCCAGTTAATCATGGAAGATTTAACATTTTTCACTTCTCTAAGACCTTTTATATAATATTCTAACATACCATTAAGACACTGTCTTAAAGTAATTAATGTTTGTTCTTTACTAAAAATCATATTTGGTTGACACACAAAAAATTCTTCTTTAACAAAATCTTCTAAGTTAGAAACTAATAATTTGTCAAAGTATTCTTGTACGACTATTACATTTTGTTGGCCTATTGTTTCTTTACTAATTTTAATGTTTTTTATAGGCTTTTTAATAGTATTATTTATATCTTCTTCTTTTTTTGTATTTATTTCTTTCTTAGTTGGGTGGTTTTCCGATACTGGTTCAACCGATAGCGGTTTTTCCGAGTCGGCTAACTCCGTACTGGTTTTATCAGATGTGGTTAGTTTTGGTTCATAAAATAAATAGTAATCTGAATCCCAATGTCCTAGATTATTTTGAAAACTCTTAACCTCAACATAACCATGCTCTTTTAATTCTGATAAAGCAGAGTCTATTGCACTAAAAGACTCTTTGAGCTGTGATACCATACCTTTCCTAGTAAAATCCCAGTATTCTGGTTTACTGTCCATAAATGTATATAATCCCTTTGCTTTTAATGATATGCTTGGATTGTTCAATAGGCTGTTTGGTGCTGTTCCAAATGGATGCGATTTATGAATTTTAGACATTATTGGTAAGTTTAGATTTTATTAGAGTTTATAATGGCTTTGACTTCGTCCACTTCTTCCCTACTTAAAGCAAACCACTCACCCCTCGTATTTTTATCAGCAAATTGCTTGTGTAATTGTTTTTCTAGGTTTGAATAGTCAAATACATTTTCACATAAGATAGTCTCGTAAGGGTAAGGGTTTTCTGTTCTTTGGTAGGTCTTATATCTATTAGCAAAGTCAATTGTTTTACCAATTTTGTATTGGTCATTGTTTTTGATTATGTAGATGTAACCCATTGTTTCTTTGACTATATCCTTAACAATAGTCAACAAAAACCAGATATAAAGATATTCCTCACCTTCACTATGTATAGGGTTTTGAAAAGACCAGATATAATCCGAGTCCAAACCTTCAGTCACTGTAACACCCCTTCTCGTATGAAATATACGATTTGCCTTCTTCCTAATTTCTACATTATCAGTATATATCCTAATATAATCACCAAAATGGGTGTAAATTTGCATTGTAAATTCTTGGTCAAAGAAATAATTTTCACTATATATATTTTTAATATACCCAATATTGACCTCTTCATAATCTAATAATTCTAAAGTATATCTCGTTTGCTTCTCTAATATAACCTTAAAGACATAATCTGGAATTTTATCTACACTTAAACCTTTAATTTCTTCAAATAAAATATGATAAGTACGATACGATGCTTCACTTGCAAAACTCCAATTTTGCCAATTATTACTCTCATTCATACCAAAAAATATATTCAGGCAACAAAAATAACCCTTGCCTTTTTGGGCTGGGTCTATAATTGCAACGAAGTTTCTAACGCTTAGCTTTAATTATAGACTTGCTAAGAGCTTGCTATTGCAAGATTAGTAAAGCAGGGTGCGTTAGAAAACCCTTAGCAAATCTACAAATTTTTTTTCACCTATACAGTAAAAACTATTTTTTATTTTTTGTCAAATAAATGTAAGAATGGGGGGTCTGAAGAATTAGGTTTTTACACCCCTTGCAAGTTCCACCCCCAAGAATATTTTATCGTCTTTCCGATATGCCAAACTGTCTTTTATATTATTAATATTCAACCAATAAGGAGATAGCTTTTACTCTATCCAGCAAATTGTGCCGTACCCCAGCTAAAAGATTTTGAGCCACATTCTTACCTGATAATTGTAAAATAGATTTTATTTATTGTCAAATTTTATACATCTAGCTTGGAGGGATACCATATATTAGAAATATTAGGATTAGTTCTTATTTTATCAAATTTTATATCATCTCGCATATTCCATTTGATATTGTTAATTTGAGTTTCTAACAATTGTTTTTCTTTCACTAATCCCTCTATTTGTTTATCAATATCTCCAGCCTTTATTTCTTTCTGTATATCTATTCTAATTCGGGCAAATAAAAGGTCGCCTACTAGCTTTAAACATTTATTAAAGATTTTATCTTTTTCTTTTTGTTCTGTAGCCATAAGTTTTAATAAATATATTCTGTTATTAGTTTGTTATATTCACTCTCACAATTAGTCCAAAATTCTATCAGGTTGTCCATATCTAGTTCTTTGATTTTGTCTTCCATTTTACTTCTTAAACTATCACTTGGCTGTGGATATTCCTCGTATAAGATTTCGTCTAAAGCTATTTCAAAACTGCTACTTCTAGTTTGTAACATAACCTCTATCTTATCTCTCATTTCGTTTCTTTTTTCCTCCATATCATTATATTCCTGATTAAATTTGTCTGTATCATCTGGAAATAGAATACCTATGGTATATATTGGATCAATGACTTGCCTTAATGCTCTGTATTCCTCATCTACTTCTTGTTGTAGATACATTTTTTGGTCAAGGAAATTATCAATTTGCTCTTCGTTATATAGTTCGTCCTTTAATATTGAAATTTTAGATTGGTTTGATAGAATAAAGGTTTTGATTTGTGTAAAAAATAGGGTCATAAGTTATTTTTAATACCCCTTTCGGGGCGGTTAATAACAGTGTAAAGCAATTAATTGGTATTGTCAAGTCTCCTTAGTTCCAATTCATCTTTAAATAATTGGATATTGTTTAAATTATTGTTCTCAATTAAATATTTAATGACATTCTCAATATGGTCTGTACCCATATCTTTTAACAAAATATACTCGGTTTTCTCTAATTGATTACCATTTTCATCATAGTTCTTTCCCCAAATAAAGAAGTCCCTTACAGGTATGCCTAGAGCTAATAACAAATCGTTATCTTCAATATGGAATAGCATTCTATCTATTTTGGACTGTAGAAACTCGCTTAGTTCCTTTTGTCCTGTTTTGAAGTCATTATTATCAATTAATTGACCTAACCTATAATCAGTATATTTCAGCCACTCTTCTTTTAATGGCAAGACTTTTTCTAGTGGAAACTTGTTTTGTTTGAGATACTCAATGAAACAGTTCCAAATTGGTTGTATTCGTTTAGGATTACGCATTTTCTTTTAGTAGATAATTGTTTGAAATTACTTTGAAGGACACCCTACCAAAGCGTGGGTCAGTTACTTCTTTGACTGGTCTATAAACTAATCCTTCAAGTCCTGTTAGGTCTGCTGCTGCAAGGAAATCATCCATAGTTTTACCGTTAAGGGTTGTTTCATTACTAACTTCTATACATTTAACAAACTGTAAGCCAATGCCTTCTACAAAATCTACAGCTTCTCTGTAATCTAAATATTTACCCTCTAGGATGCTATAAACATTAAATACTACAAAATCAACACCTTTAATCTTGTGTGGGTTCTTTTCCATTCCTTCGCCGTATATCTCACCTTGTATAGCAAAGCCGTCAGGTAGATTGTTTTTTAAATCAAATTTATTAGCTATTTGCCAGTAGATATTACCTTCTGTTTCTTTTAAATCTAAATTACGACTGCAAACTCCGAACACTCCTTCATGATTATAAAAAGTTGCACTTGTTCCGTCGTATTTAATACTAGCATACCAATCAAGGTCTTTATACTTTTGGATAATATTCCAACAGGTTTGTATTCTTTCCTCATCTGTTTTGGGGATAAAGCTAGGAAAGTTACCTTTGACTTGTCCTGCTAGTTGTGGGCTAATTGGAGCTTCATATTTGTAAATATCTAAATATGTACTTACATCTTTATTAATTGTTTCTTCACCCTTAGATTTAAGAAATGCATTTAAAGAACCTCTAAATGTACTCTCATCATTTTTGTGTTCTTCAATCAAATCTAAAGCACTTATATAAAATAAGAATAAATCATCTTCTAAACATTGTTCAGGTATTTTAAGTGTAATTCTATCTTTTACTATGGTTATTCTAAAATTAGAAGTACTATCTATGCTAAAGCTATTTTTTTGAATTGAAATCTTATTTTTCAAATAATTGTTAAAATGCTGTAATGGTAAAGCTAAACCCTGTGATAATTGACCACGCAATTTTACAGTTTTTAGTTTATAACCCTCAACAGTAGTTCCGTCCTCTAATAAGGTTTTTTTTGGACTATTTCCTTTTGCTAAAAATTCAAATTCAGGAATTAAAGGTAGTAAGCTATCAATTTCAAAATATACAGCTTTGTCTTTTGGCTTAAATTCCCCTTTCTTGACTACACACTTCCAGCCAATATTCTCAAAGGTGGCTAGTTCAATGGCGTCAGCGTTTGGAATTGGTAATAGCTCTTTGATTGTTTGGATTGTTGCTAATTTGCGAGACATAGTTGGTTAAAATTAAAGGTTAATAAAAAATCTCTGCCTAGTCCTGTCCATAGTCTATCATAGACTATTTTACCATTATCTAGTTCAGTTTGTTTGATGTCAGTATATCCTTTGTCAGAATATTTTGAGTATAGCACCCAAGTTTGGTTGCACTTATATTGTATTTTATTAGCTTCTAAAATCTTGTTAAGCTGAATTGCTGATTTAAAGCCGAGTTCTTTACTCAATTCCGTAGTTGTATAAGTTTTCTTGGCATGCAAAAGCCTTGTATTTTGCTCTTTGAGACGAATATTCTCTTTTTCAGTCTCTAAAGCTAAAGTAAGAATTTCTAACCTTGTGAGTTCTTTTGTGGTGGTTAATTGTGTTTTACCAGTTTGGAATAGTTCATCCAGTTTTTGGATACAAAATACTTCAAACTCTGGACTAATCCATTGTGCTAATTTAAGTGCAACTTCTCTTGTTCCAAAAGTTCCTTGTTCACCACTACCACCTTTTTTGATGGACAGAAACTGCTCATCGGGATAAATACTAGATAAAGCAACTATAAAATTTTTAGATTGTTCTAATCTAGTCCATTCTTTTACTTCTTTACCAAAATGCTTTGCCATTTTAGTCAAATTCACTTTGCCGTCAATTACTTCAAAAATTGACATATCAAACATATCCTGCTTATTATTTGTAGCATTACCTATTAAGGCTCTAGGAGCTAATATTGTTGTATTCATAGTCGTTTTTAAGGTTTTTAATAACCTTAATGTAGTAGGCAACGACTAAACCACCCACTACATTAAAATTACTTATATCACTATTACTATAAATAATTTATTGTTTTTTGTCAAATAAAAAAAGCCCTATGTGGGCTTATTGTTCTTTACAGAATTAAAATTTTGACGGATTTTATCCAAAATAAGTAAAAACTATTCAATCTTTTTTGTCAAGTTTTTTCTTTTAATAGTTATAAAGTATTATTCTTTCTGGCAACTTGTTTTCTTCTTTGTACGAAGCACCAACTATGAAATGTTCAATCTGTTTTTTGCATTTAAAATAAATTTCATATCCTTTTTTATGTTCAAAAGGTGTCCCATTTTTCTTAAAAAGATAATTCTCAATTTTAATTATTTCTTTTGCTATTGGAATTTTAGTATTATTAATAAAATACGCATTGCTTTCTCTGATAAGTCTGTTAAGGGTTGCTACAGTCATAAGTTTTATTGGTTAAAGTTTAATTCTACAAAATGACAAATTCTCTGTCCATTAATTCTATCAAACTGTCTTTCTTGCCACTTTCTATATCACTCATTTTTGGCTGAAATGTATCACCTACTTTTTCCACCTCTAATATCCCTGCCTGACAAACTAATTCATCCCAATCTAAATAATGTGTTGGTTCGGTGGGATTTTCATTGTCTAATACATTTTGATTTTCCATGTAAAAGTAATTTCCTGTTTTTAATGTTTTACCATTAATGTCTGTAAATTGTGTTGTAATAGTAGTCATAATTTTTTCTTTAATTGCGTTAAACACTTATCAATATTTTTAACTAAAAAGCCCATATAATAGGCTAGATGTTCATTAAAATCACTCAAATTTATTGAAACATTACGCCTTTTAAATAGTATATATTCCATTCCGTGAAACGCTTCGTGTGCTATTGTATTTAAATCTGTATCTTTAAAGACAAAATTGTTTTGTTTACTATCAAAATATCCGACCCACTTATCCATATTTTCCATTGCTGATATTTCATCTGCCTCTTCTTTGGTGGTTAAGACTACACCATATCTTACTTCGTATATTGGGTCATAAAAGTTTTTAAAATATTTATATTTCATATTATTAATAATCCCGACCTAGTGTTGGTGGGTAAGTAGTTTAATTATTATCAATAGCTTTTAATTCACTAAAAGTAAAACTAAATTTATCGCCACTAAAGATATTCTTCATAAAGTTTGTAGCTAGATTAAGTGCTTCTTTTTGAGACTTGTAAAAGCTAAATACATAAACAATAACATCACTTTCGTAACATTTAGCTGTGCCTTTTAAAACAGATGTGTTTATATCGTTTTCTCCATCACTTTCCCAACCTCTCAAATTAAAGACTACCTTGTAGTTAATATGGTCAGCTGTTATATCATGTAATTTTATAGTTATAGGGTCATAACCTCCAAAATTTGGTTCACTATCTTCACTGGTTGCACTGGTTGCACTACTTTTTACAAAATATACACTTGGTTTTAACTTTACAATTTGCATACAAAAAAATTGTTGAATTTCACAACCCAAGAACATAGTTCTTTTTGGTGCAAAAATATTATATATATCAAATACATCTTTGTCAAATAATTTGATTATTTTTTGTGTCTGTTGCTTCCTCAATTCGTTTCTTAGCTATATCATAATAAATAGGGTCAATTTCATAGCCAATAAAGTTTCTGTTAAGATTGATTGAAGCTACACCAGTTGTACCACTTCCAAGAAAGCAATCAAGGACTGTATCACCCTCTTTACTGCTATTTTCAATTAAGGTTTCAATAATATTTAAAGGTTTGATAGTTGGATGATCCCACTCTCTTCGTTTCTGTGGCTGTGAAAACAATTTAGACTTGCTATGATAGTTTCCATACAATTTTACTCCTTTGTCTCTCACAAACAAAATATATTCCAAATCTGATAGATATTTGTTATTTGTAGTTGGTATAGGGTTAGTTTTATGGTAAACTAGAATATCAAAGTTGTAGTCTCTGTATCTTACTAATAAATCAGCAAGTAAATTCTTGTTACAAAATATGTAGATATTTGTTAATTTTATTACTCTTTCTAGCTCGTCAAGAATAGCAAAGTCAAAACCAAATTTAAGATTTCCAGCCTTACTCACAAACATTTCGTGCATATTTTTCCTATTGTCTGTGCCAAATGTACCCCCCCTACCACAACTGTCAAATATGTATGGAGGGTCAATTACAACTAAATCAACACTATTATCAGCCAACTCTTTCATTAGCTCTAAACAGTCTCCTTGTTGTAGAGTAATAGGCATTATTTGATTTTAGATTTTAAAATATCATTTAGTTCAGTTAAAACTGATACAGGGTCTAGTTTGAATAGTGATTTTGGATAGCCACAAAGGTATCGTTTGTGTAGGGCTTCGGCTTGTAGTTTTGGCAGCATTATACTATATGCTTCATTATGGTGTAAAGTATGCAACCAATTCTTATATCTAGCCATTTCTTTTCCTGAAATATCTATTTTGTTATCTATTTTATCAAATAAAAAATCTTTGTTTTCTAACTTTGCTTTTTGTCGTTCAATTTGATGTAATATTTCTAATCTTTCAGGATCATCTCCTAATATTCCTTCAAAAGCTACTAAAATGTCTAAGATTTGGTCTTCTTGGATTGCACTTGGATAGCTTTTATCTTCATTGTCTAAGCCATCTTTTAAATGCCTAATTTTGGAATTATAGTCAACTATACATTTCCCCTTAATCCTAATTTCAATTCCCTCTTGCTTGGCAAGAGTTTGTACTGTACTGTGTAATTCTTGTGTGATTATATATAGTGTCATAAGTTTAATTTAGGATGAAAAAAAGCTCCTAGTGAGGAGTTTAATATATTAAATACTTGTTGTCAACTTTTTCTTAGTTGTTTCCTTTGTCGGTCTAGCTTTTCAATTTTTTCTAAATCTTTTTGGTATTGTTTTGAATTAAACAATTGTCTTAAATGCAAGGTATTTTTCAACTTACTAATTTGTCTATCTAACTTCTGCATTTTCTTGAATTTTTTAGACGAAGAGACAGGATTTACACCTGCACCAGCGGTTGTTCCTACCCCGTTCTTTTTGCTTAAACTACTCTTCAGACAAGAAATATATTTTTACTTTTACTTTTTGTCAAACTTTTTAACAAGTAGGAATATTTCTAATATAAGGATTATAAATGTGTGAAATCCTAAAGACACTAAACCAATTTGTATTAATTCCCAATTTTTCAAATAAAAAGAAATTAGGAATAGTATGAAATGTGCAGGGGTAATTACCCTAGTTTGGAATTTGTAATGCATCTTTTATTTGTTGTTTTTTCCTCTCATTATATTCTTTTCTTAATTTTCTCTGTCTTTCTAACCATTCTGGGTCTAATCTTTTCCTTTTAAAAAAAGAAGCGTGTACGAGTCTATCTAAGTTAGCTCTTTCTAAACCATTTTCAATGCTTTGTCTAAGCTTTCTACCCTATTATTGATAAATGTATCAGCTAGACTAAGCACTGTGGCTGTGGGGACTATTGTAACAAGTAAGCTCCAAATCTCAGACATAGTTTTATCTTCTGGTGTTTTATAATTTTCCATTATTTGATTAAGATTTTATCTTTCTTTGTACAAAAAATTCTCTCAAAAAAGTTTAACTTTATATCGGCAAAAACCATCAAAAAATTAAATCTTTTCGGTTTTTGAAAATTAAAAATAGAATTATCCATATTGCGTTACTCCAATTTCAAAAGTTTGGGAGTTATTGGTAGGTATAGGAGGATTTGAACCGCCGATCTCAGACTTATAAGATCTGTGCTTTAACCAAACTAAGCTACATACCTAAGATTTCTAGTCCATTTTACAGGCTTTATTCCACCACACAAAGGCACAATGGAAAAGCAATAAGTGAACTCATCTTACCTGTATGTCGCATACGCAGTCGGCTATAATTAGGTTTTAACACCTAAAAACTGGAGGCTAAGGACTTCCACCTTAACATGTACTGGTTTTTTACCAGATTGAGATTTGTAGTCTCTACCCGTCTTTCCTCTTAGGGTACTTTCGCTATATTACATAAAAAATTTAATTAATCATTTTCTATTTTTTAAGCAGTTTTAGCGTCTTATTCCGCCACTCCAGTTTTTAGCTGTCAATTTCTTTTGGTGATAAGGTGAACAAAAATCAAACTTAGTAAAAATTGATTTACCACAAAATAGACAAGGTTTTCCTTTTAGTTTTGTTTCTTTTGGTTCAAAAGTTTTGTATTTTAAACCTTTTTTTAAGTAATCAAAACTACTAGCTAAAACTCCTACTTATTTTCTAACCCTTTCAGGCTAAGTTGAAAACCCAAAGAAAAAACTTATGAAAAATCCTTCAGGTTCTCAACCTAACCCCCTACTCATCAAAAAAATTCTAGGGTTTGAGTAAGGCTAGGTTAGTTATTATGTCAGAAATAGCAACCAAATACATCTTAAATTGTTTTTCTATTCTTGTCAATAGTTTTTTCTAAAAAGTGGATTGATAAAAAATACCTTGACATTGTTGATTAATAATATTATAATAATAGCAACTTTTAATTTAATTAAAAAACTTATGCTCTTAAATAACATTGTTGCAACCAAAACAGGAAATATTACTACTTTATTTGATAGTGATATAAACATATTAAGTCAACAATTATCAGCAACTAATATAATCCAAAATCAAATAGATACAGTTTTATCAGTAGATTTGGAAGCCTATAAATCACACCCTAATACCTATAATCGTCTTATCAGCGAAAGAGATGAGCAAGCTAATCAATTAAGGGTTCAGTATGATAGAGCCACAAAAGAAAAAGAAAAAGCAGAAAGTGTTTTAGCCAAAATAGAGCAAACTAAAATAGACCTACAATCAAATCCTAAAATTGTTCGAGCTTATTCAGAACACCCCTTCTTTACCATAAGTATGTTTAAAAATGCCTTAGAGAGTTATGTAAAAGAAAATTGGCAAGAGTATAGGAAATTAATAGAAACAGCATACCGTGACAGTGATGTTCGTATTAGATTAAATATAGCAAGCAACCAAACAATTATAGAGGTAAAAGCTGATGGTCAATTCTTGGATAAGTTAAAACATAAAGAAATAATGTTTGCTTTCCAAACTGAACTTTCAAAGAGAAATAGCGGATATTATGAAACACAAACCAACACCTTTCTTTTTACCAAAGAAGATTATCAAGACTACAAACAAGCTGTTCCAAAGAAAATAATTGATATAGCAGAAACCAACAAGGGTAAATTTGATAAAATACAAGTGTTAGATGTTATTAGACACGAAGAAGTGGAGGTTATCAAAATTGAAGACCCACTTTTAGTTGGTACTTTTGACGAATACCCTAACCTTTTTTTCTTATTAGGTGCTTGGTTAGAACCTATTACTTTTAAACAACTACTATAATGACTGGACTTTTCTATATAGGATTTTGTTTGTTACCTTTCTTATTTTTATATATCCCTAGAAAAGGAATTGAAACACAAGAAGCCAAATCTGAACAAATTGAACAAACCAGTAGAGCAAGAGAAGCTGAAAACGCAAGGCTTGCAATAAAATATAAAGAAGAGCGAATAGCTAAAGAAAAAGAACAAGCCAAAGAAAACGGTTACTCACAAATAACTTTTAAACAAGACGATGGTGTATTTAGATACAAAATAGAGCTACCTAAATTAAATCATACTAATCTATTAATCAATGACTTTTAACTTTATTAGCTTCATAATCACATTTTACTCTGGTATGCTTTGCTACCATATAATTCATACATTATTTGAATACAGAAGAATAGAAGATGAAAAAACTAAAAATATTCTAACTGAAAATCGTAAATAATGTCTAATCAAACCATACTTTTAATTGCTTTCTTTATCGCACAAATGGCTTTTGTGGGAACTTTAGTACTATGCTATTTTAACCCCTCATTTTGGTGGTTGCCACCATTAACTTTATTATTCACTTCCAGTGTCACTATGAAATAATATGTTTTATCATGCTTCTCCACATCCTATAACTGAAATAGAGCCAAACAGACTATTCTTTGTATCAGATAATAAAGAGTATGTGAAAAATGAATATGGAGCAGTTAAAAACTACCCTTATTTGTACCAAATTGAATTATACAAAACTAAAGTAAAATGTTTTGATTTACTTAAAGTCAAGCACTACAAAATTTGGCTCAAGTATTTACTCCAAGAATACCAAAATTATGCTTACAGACTATTAAATATGACAATTAAAAATGGTAAATTAGCTTGGCATGTTGAAAGAGAGGTCTTACCAATCTTACAAGCTAATAACTTTAATTGTTGCTTATTTGACGAGGCTGGAGCTGATATGATAGGTGATGAGAAAAATGAATGGGGTGAAATGATTACTAAAGAGTATGGTAATGTCACCTCACTAGCAATAATTGACCCTAAAATTATAAAGTTTATAAAACCAATATATATTCCAAATCACAAATTCCAAATCACAAAATATTTACATATACCAACTAAAAGAATTTGCACACAAGATATAAATTATACATATTCAACAGAAAAAGGTTTATATCAACTTGACCCAATAACTACAGATTTAATATGTATGGTTGATATGAAAGACTGCCGACCACTTTTAACAGTAGAAATTGACGGGGTGGAATGGACTGAGGGGGATATAATAAAAGGCTATGAGTATAACTCAATCGTAATATGGCACTTTAACCGCTTTGTTCTGAGAAATAGTCGTGGGAGAATTGAAGAAATAAATAAAATGATAATTGATTATCACAAATATAAAATTACTGGCTCTTTCTTTGACGACCCCAAAAAATATTCCAAAATTCTTTGGGGGTGTACGGAAGAAGAAGGCTGGGAGAAGATTTTAAAACTTTTAAATATTAAATAACTATGTCTATTATACAATTTATGAATAACAAAAACAATTTTGAAATTAATGGTGGTTTAGATCTCCACAATAGAGTAGTCTCTACCTAAGGAGAACCAGTGCCTTAAAGCCCTCAATCTTGTCCAGTAATGAGAGAATAACTATTAAAAACATACTAGAAAAACAAAAAAGTTAAATAAAGAAAAAAATATCTTGACATTTCTTGTTAATAATATTATAATAAAAACAACTGTAATTTTTATTACACCCTTAGAAGATAAAAAAACTAAAAATATTCTAATTGAAAATCGTAAATTAAATAAAATCTATGTCAACAATAATTAATGGACAAAATTGTGTAATTTTGAGTGAAAAAGGTGTAAATGGTCACATAAACTTTCTAGGAATGGAAACAGACGGAGAAACACATACATTATGTGGTGGATTAAAAATAAGCAGTACTAATAAAGTGGAAATTAAAGAGTATAGTGCTTTTAGTATTGACGGATTAACTGATCAAGAAATTGGTCAAAGAGTAAGAAAAGCTCTTGAAACACAAAGGTTAGACAGAGAAAAAAGAGAAAAATATCATAATCAAGATTTAAAACAAGAAATAACAACTAAATAACCCTATGTCCCTTATTTTACCTACCAATTTTGACGAACTCAAAATCTTATCTTGGCAATTTTTAATCAAAAACGATTGTGCCAGATTTCCTGAAGACCAAATATTTTACATTAATTATCTAACAACTAAATCTCCTGAAGAACATGTAGAACATTTAAAAAATGAAATGAAAGGTAAAGTAATGAATTTAGTTGATAATAAATTTCCATATACTGGTTTTTTACAAAAATTACCAAATGTTAAACATAAAATGATATTATCCACACAATCATTAACACCAGCACAAATAGACATGTTTTTAATGGAAGTATATAAGTTACATCCAAAAAACTATTTCTGGTATGAAAATCAAAATAGCAAAAAAACAAGATCTGAAATATTCCATATACATGTATTTTTAAACAATTTTGAACCTATAAACTAAACTTCTATGATTAAATTTACTTTTTTATACTTACTTTTTGCATTTATAATGCAAGATTTTAATTTAATTAATTGGGGAATTATTGCAAGAACTATAATGGCTATTCTTTGGTTTAGTTGGGTTTTACTACATTTTGTCGATATTAGTAATAAACAAACTCTTACTCCAAACCCTGATTTTAGAGATAGGGAATATCTAAAAATCTTTTTAATATAAAAAACCATGTTCCAAATAACACAATACCTACAATACCGCAATACCCCAAACGGCAAGCCTAGAGTGATTGTTGAGGGGGTAGATTACTACCACAAAACTAATAACAGTCTTTGGCAATTTCAAGGGTATAGCAATACTCCGGATTTTGAAGGTCATTTGTTGTTAAAAGTTGCCAACATCGCAGATTGTCGTCCGCTTTTGGAAATACAATTGAAAAATTACAGATTTACACGATGTATCAGTGATAAAGTCCTTAATTTAAGAGAATTGCAGATTGTACACTATAAAGGAAAAAAAGCCGAAAGCGAAGACGATTACGATAGAAAAGAATGCTGGGGTATTTCAGTATTTAGAGATTGTGAAATGTGTGTGTTTTTTCCGCATCCGCAAGTTACTTGGGCAGTATTTTCTAAACATATTAAAAATAAAAACCTTTTAGAGTATACTGGAATTAATACAGGTGTTTTGAATTATGATGATATGTCTGAAAGATTTGAGTTCTTTAATTTTGAAGATAACCCCAAAACATACTCCAAACTCTTATGGAATTGCTCAGAAGAAGAAGGTTGGAAAAAGATTTTTAAACTTTTAGAAATAAAATAATATAAATGCCTCTATACACAAAACAACTACCCGAAACATTGCAGTCTTTAGAAAAAGATGTACAAATTAATAAAGACAAATTGGATGAATTAGTTTATACAAATGCATCTAAATTGTCAGAAATTTATAGCGATGAATTTATATCTAATAATATTATAAATAATATAGATAAATTAAGGTTTGGAATTATGGGTAATGGATACCGTTCTTGGCACATGCCCTGTAAAGGAACTAGAGCAGGCTCATATTGCTATTCCAAAGAAGGCTTTTTGTATTGTTACAATGAGCTTAAAAAACCCAAAGATACATATAATGGATTGATTCCTAATCAAGATGTGATTGTAATTGTGCCAAATATAGAACAAGAATATCATGATATTGACTATTGGAGTTGCTATGTTTTATCTAAGGAACTTGTGGAATTAATTGTAAATAGTTTAAATAAATAATCTATAACCAACGAACTACCACCCAAAATAGTACTAATAAAAGATAACTACCCAGCTATTGCTGGCACAGTATTCTATTTGACAGGGGGAAAAAGATATATCTCTTCAGATAATGTTTCTTACGATGCTGAAGAAGCTAAAAGTCCTACTTGGTCTCAATGGTTTGTTCCTTATACACCTTTAATGACAGTTAAAGCTGGTGATTATCTGATTAATGAAAGTAAAACAGTATTAAAAGTAGTAAAAAATTGTTGTCCAAATGTGATTTTTAAAATACATAATGTATTAGACGATGAAATAAAAATATCTTTTAAAGAATTAGAAGAGCAGGGTTATAAATTAATAACAACTAAATAATATGTCCCACCTTATTTGCTTTATCGGTAGAAACGGCTCAGGTAAAACCTACAGAGCTAATCAACTTGTGAAAAATGAGAATTATGTTAAAATTTCCATGTCAGATAGTCTAAGAGAACTAGCTTGGAAGACCTTAGGTCGGAGACCCGAGAGTGACAAAGAATATGATAAATTCAAGAATAGATTTATCTGTGATTTTGAAATTAGTCACTCAAAAGATTATGGTGTTGATTACCCTTTTATGTCATTTGAAATCACTGGTCGTCAATTCCTCCAGAACTTAGGGCAAGGTTGTAAAGACCTTTTTGGAGAAGATTTTTGGGTTAAGCAGTGGGAGAAAAGTATTCAAGATATTTGGAATACACCTAACAGTACACTAGGTTTTATCGTACCAAAAGATACTGTTAAATTTTCCGATAAAGGTTACATTACTGTTAATTCACACAATAACATCCAACCATATTCTGTTAGTTTTATGGGTTGTAATGTCACCACAGACGACATCCGCTTTCCTATTGAAGTAGAATCAGCCCACAAACTAGGAGCAACCTTCATTTGGTGTGATTATCAAAAAGGGAATTATCCTATTGAGGAACACTCTAGCGAGGTTTTAGCTAATAGGATTTTAGCTAGTGGGAAGTTTAAAGATGGTGATGAGATTAGTTTTGAGGAACTAAAAACTTTTTTTAATTAAATATATGTCAGAAACCCTATTGGAAAAAACCATAGCCACCAACCAACACTGGATTGGATACTATAAAGATATAATTAGAAGGAATAGAAAACAAAATAGCGTACTTGCTCAATATATAGAAGCTACTAAAACTTGGACAATAGACATTTTAACAGAAATGTATAATCCTTACTATGTTGTCACGGATAATATAAAAATATTGGAAACGCTTGGTAGTATCCAACAAAATATTGAAACTGGTTATGCAAATAGTAATAGGTCTCTTTTTGCTTGCATAGGAGAATATCAATTAACATTTGAAGATTGTAAAGGAGAGCTAATAAACAAAAGTAAAAATAATCCAGAAACAAAATATATTAAATTTACAAAAGAGGAATTCAAAAAACTAAGTTTAGAATGTTATGTATTTAGGAATATCTATCATAAAACTCAAGTGGTCAGCAAAAAGACACAAGTATGGATATATTTTGTTATAGTGGATAAGACAAACCCTAATGTGTATATTGAATATTTGTTTTCCACAAAAGAGAAAATAGATATAAACAGATTCACACCTTCAGACAATCTTGGAATATTTGCAGCAAAAGTGAGTGCAAAACGATTAAAGCGTGTATTCAATAAATAACCTATGACCTTTAACCAAATCTACACCAATCTTTTACAAGAGTGTTGGGATCAACCCATTACCACTAACGAGCGAACTGGAGCTAAAGTCAAACAAATCTTTGGTGTTAATTTTAAGCTCAATCCAACTACAGATTTTCCTTTAACTACTCTTAGACCAGTACCAATTAAAGCTGGCTGGCTAAGTGAAGTTATTTGGTTTCTTATAGGAACTGATAAAATGGATTTTCTAAATCAGAATAAAAACAAGTTTTGGAATGAATTTCTTGACAACAATGGTAATTGCCCGTATAATTATGGAGCTATTTGGCAAAATAGTTTTGGTCGTAATCAAATGGATAGTTTGCTTAATAGTCTCCAAAACGAGCCTAGTAGCCGCCAAAATGTAATTACTATATGGAATGGTAGCAAGGACGGTTTGGACTCTCCAAAGCAAGCTAATGTGCCTTGTATCACTCAATTCCAAGTTAGTATTTCCAATAATAAACTATACTTACATACTTATTGGCGTAGTGAAGATTTAGGACTGGGTTTTGTGAATGATGTACCTGCTTTTGCAATGCTCCAAATGTTTCTAGCTCAAAAACTAGGATTAGAAGTTGGCGAACTAATCTGGACAATTCACAATGCTCATATTTACGAGAACCAATTTGAGAATGTTAAAGAAATGATTTATAGGCATAATGAATTGGAACAGGATATTGGCTATCTTATTCTTCCTTATGATAATAAGGAAGAAATGGTGGAATACTACTATACAAGATATAATTGTTTATACAATATAGAAGCGTTTAATATAATAAACTTCAACCCTATATCTTTCAGCTTAAATGAATTACCAGCTCATTGTTTTGATATTTGCTACCAGCAACCCAATTTAGACAAGGCTCAAATCGTCTTAGCAGAAATTTTTGGTATAATTAAATCAAAATACAATCCATTAGCAAAACTTGCCAAAATGGAAATTGTAAAATAATATTTATGTTTAAAATAATAACACCACAATTTGATAAAAAATATACACCTGAGGAATTTTTTTCTCCCGAATTTTATACATGGTTAAAAAATAAAATGCCAGTAGGCAAGGTAAAGGTAGAAAAAAGCCCGAGAAATAGAGGAACATATCAAGAACTCTGGTATGATTTTAAAGGAGGAGCTTTCAATACATACGGACACGGACAGGATAATATAGACGGTCAAGATTATAGTTTTTTTCGTGAAGAATGGCAATTTAGTTATAACGGAAATTTTACATTAATAAATCCAAATCCATATCAGAGTTTTAAACCAGAGGTTTATATGGTCAAGGATATGGTTAAAGTTTTGGATAATGCTAGGGGTTGTGGTAGCTTTGAATCTTGGGATACAGAAAAGATAAAGATGATTGGGGAAGTGTTTGAAATATCTGAAGTTATTGACGACACTTATGGCATTTATTATATCTTGAATACTCCAAATAAATATACTTTTCCACACTACTGTCTCAGAAGAGTTAGTTTAAAACAAGAACAAGAAACTATTAATATTGATGGTAAAGATTTTACTATTTCAGAAATTAAAAAAATAATTCAAAGTAAATAAATTATGCCCAAACCAAAACTCTATATCGGCTGTAGCCTCACTCAAGCTCCTAAGGAATTTATTCAAGAAGCGGAAGAACCTTTTTGGAGATATGAGTATATACCAGCTTCTGAATATAAGGCTTTGAGATTTTTCTTAAAAGATGATAATAGTATGTCTCACTATTGGATGGAGTTTGAAAGAAAAAACTTGGATACACAAAAAATAGAAATAGTCACAATGGAATGGGATGATTTATATCCAGAAGAGGTGAAATTTTCTGAAGAAATAATTAAAATTATAGATAAATTCAACAAAATTAATGCAATATATAATTCTAATATTAACCCAAATTTTTAATTATGCTCTATCTAATATATACTACAGATACTCAAAATCAAATAGGTACAGAGTGTCTATTCCAAAAAACTTGTAAGGAAGATAAAGACTACTTCAAGGCTTTAACTCTAAAGTACCATAATGTAATTATGGGTAGAAAGACATTTGACAGCCTACAAAAACCTCTTAAAGAGCGTAGAAACATTGTTTTAAGCAAAAGTAATAATAGTGTATTTGAGGAAGGGTATTTTACGGATAAGGTGAGTTTTGACCCTGAGCAAGATTATATAATTGCAGGTGGTAAAGAAATTTATGAATTATTTTGGGATAAAGTTGATGTAGTGTATCATACCATACACAAACAGCCAGATTTTGGAGGAATAAAGTTTGAACCTGATTATTCTAAATTTGCTTTATTTGAAAAAAGTGAAAGTGAAGATTTGATTAAAGAAATTTGGGTAAGACAACCTTACAAAGATTTACCTGTAGAATTTAATAACAGTTCAAGGTTTCCGAGACTTAAACGAGAAGTTGGAAAGTATATTTATTTTACTCAACAAATAACCGCAACTTGTTTAGAAAATCATGGAATTAGACACACAATACTTACTCAAATACCAAGCCTACATAAATTTAATGACAACAAAGATATTTGTATCAGGGAAGAGTTAAAAGCTAAAGGCTTAGTTAAAAGTGGGGAATATTGGGATAAGGAGGGAAAGATTATCTGCGAAGGCTGCATGAGTACTAATCATAGTGAATATTTAGCAGTTCAAAAAGCTAAGTACGCTTCAGATTTAAATGGTGGTACTTGTTACCTCTATGGTCATTATTGGAGCTGCCAAAACTGCCAAGAAGCTCTCAAGTCAATTGGTATTAGGAGAATAGTAATGTGTAAAGATTTTGTAAAAAACTTTTTAAATATATGACCACCATAAACATACTAGAAACACCCACTTTTGACATTGCAGATTGGTCAATTACTGACAAAAGCTATGAAGACAGGATTTTATTTTGTCAAAGTAACCAAATCTTTAAGTTTGATAAATGTAAAGGAACAATTATGCCTCGCAGTCGTATCTTACGAACAGATAGGCCAGAAAGTAAATATGTAGAAAATGTTATTTCAGCCACGATTGATAGTGGTTTTTGTGGCAAACTGGTTTGGAAAATAAAAATGACCAACCAACTTAAAACTTTTTTTGAATAAAATATATGTCTGGCACCACAACACAACAATTAGATGTATTAGACCAAGTCTATTTAATTACTGACAATCCAATGTTAAAGTTTCTTGGACATACTGAAGAATCAGTTTATGAAATACTAGAGATTTTTTTTGAAAACGCCATTATTACTGGTAAAAATCCATACACAACACATTTTTCACAAGTTAAACTTAGTGAACTCAGGCTCTATAAGAAATTTAAATGTGAAAATATCCCTACAGTAAAGGAGGCTTACAAAGATACAATTGAAATCTTGTCTAAAAATGATTATGGTTCAGGTTCGGTATATGTTGGCGACTAAAGGTTATTTAAACTGATATGATCCTGCCAAAACTCTACAGACAATTTATATTGCTGCATTAATTTATTTCTTACACCAAGTAATACATCAATCCAATTATATTTCTTGTGATTTATATCATACAAACGGGTTTGATAATATTCTAAATCCTGTTTATATAATTCAATCTGTAGATTTTTAAGCTATATACGGATGGAAATCAGCAGATTTTTTGCATGCACTATTAAATTTTCTTAATTAAAAAAAAATAATATGTCTATCAAGTATACCAATTTAACCTACAAAGAGCTGATTAAATTAGCTCCAAGAGATAAACCATTTCAGGTAGTTGTACAAAGCAATTATCAGAATAAAGGTGGTAAACAAACCTTATGGGCTACGATTCAAGATTCCGGCAAAAATTTAGATACTTGTTTATTCAAACAAAACAATATTAATCCTGATTGGCGGAAATACTACACAGCCACATTTGACCTTATCATCCACCATTTAGATGATACCACTTTGGAAAGATATAATCTGCTTGACCATGTTGAATTTTCAGATAGTCTTATTGTAAAACATCCCAACTTAATTGGAAAAATATTCAAAATAACTGATGTAATATTTAATGATAATTCAGGCTTTAGTTATAAAATAGACAACGATTTGGTATTTCCACACTTCTCCCTCCGCAAGGTTATTTCCAAAGAACCACAAACAATTCAAATAGGAAATGAAACCTACTATGTAACAGAAGAATTAACTAAAACTTTAAAAAATTTAAAAAAAGTATAATATGAAAATTACAAAAGAAGGAGAACGAACAATCATTAATTTTAATGGAACATTAATACTGACAAAAAATAACTATGGAATGTCCATATCAAAAGGAGTAACAAACACCACAATTCAACACTTAAAGATTTTTAATGTAAAAAATGGTGGATTTAAATCAAAGATTAAAACATTAATAACAGTTATAAAATTTATTTTTAGTAAATAATTATGACCATTACAACTTACGAACAAGCTAAACAATTAAAACACGACAAAGAGTTAAGTGTATTTTGCAAAAGGGTGGTGGCACAACTGCCATAGATAATGCTAAAATCTCTATTCGTGACGATGATACTATTTTTATTTGTCAAGATTTTGTATCAGCTTTACACAACTAGAAAACTAATGCTAGATACCTTCTTACAACTATTCTCTATTGCTTTAGCCACAGGTATAATCGGTTATTGTATTGGGAAAACAATAAAATAATTTGACAATTAATTTAAATTACTATATATAATAATATGTCTGTATCTTACAACAACCAAATCAACATTACTAATTATGAATTAGTAAATCTACAAGTAGAAATACTAAAAGAGGAGTTAAATAATAAACTTAATAGATTAAATAAGGAACATGATGAACTAATTAATTTAACCGTTGAAGAATTTATTAATAGTGTAAAAAATACGGGAAAAGAAGTAATGGAAGAAAGAAAAAAATACTTGGACGCATATTTAAAAGCTCTTAGCTTTGAGTATCCAGAAGCAAATCTTTTAATTGAAATAGATACAAAATTTACAACACAAACAATTTCATGGGATGATATTTTACCAATACCAGCATATTATTATCAGGAAAACTGGATAGAATTAAATGATAAAGTTATTTCTTTTAAAGTAAAATTAATTATAAAAAAAGATAATGTGAAAATCGATGTCCCAAATATCAAATTATTAAATTTTGAAGTAACAACATCAAAAGTTAAAAATTTAAAAAAACTATATGAGATTATTAAACAACAAAATAAAATAAGAGACATTCTTTCTAAAGAAAAAGAAATGTACAAAAAAATGCTAGCTAAGGCAACAATGACCGCAATAAAAAATGATGAAGAGCTAAATAAGTTATTTGGTAGTATAACTAACCAGAACCTTTTACCAATTAAATAAAAATAATGCTTTAAAAAATCTTAAAAAATTATAATATGCTCAAATTTCTCAAAACAATATTTACTAATATTTACAGGAATATTCTCTTAGAAGAGAGGGTTATAGATACACACAGAGTGTTTGTAAAAGAAGCAGATGGTGATACAAGAGTAATATTCATTATTGAAACTAATAAAGGTTGTAAGATACGACTTGGTTGTATAATTCCCACCAAAGAATGCTTACCAATACAAACTAAATAATATGGAAACACTCAAAAACTTAGCTCAATCAATGATTGAAGTACAAAATAATAACTCTCCCATTGCTAGGGAGAAATTATTAGTGACAATACAATATTGTCTAGGACAAGACTATGATTATGTTAGACTTGCCTTGATTTTAGATGAGTGTTTGAAACAAGCAGATTTGAAACAAGAAATTGAAAATAGTGCCTCAGGTTAGTTTCTTTATCTTGAATTTCTTAACTTTTATAGGTTTAATTTTCTTAACTCTCATTTTGGGGGTCTTAAATTTCTTAATTTTAAACTTTTTAATCTTAGGAGCTTTTGATTTTATACTAAAACTACGGCTTTTACCTATACTACTCTTTTTAATGCTTGTGCCAGTAATCTTAGCCTGTTCAGTCTCTTTAATTTGGTCAACTGTTTTTGCCTCTGTGGTGCTAAATGTGGAAGCATTTTTATCTCGCTTTAAAGAATTTATACCTACATCTTTTATATCCTTAATTCCTAAGGTTTCCATAGCCTTATTTATACTATCAGCTCCAACTTGATTGACTAAATTATTCATTTTCTTTAATCCAGTCTCTCTAGCTAAAGTTGTATTCCCTTGATTTGCTATTTCATTATTAATTATTTGAACTTGCTTGGTAACATAATCTACTTTATCAGAATTTAGTCTTTTCATTTGTGTTTCAATTCTAGCTTGTAATTCTTCATCAGTTTGACTAGCCGTAAGATTTTCCCAAAAGTTCTTACTTATATTTTCTTTGACACCACTAACAGTGGTTGTTTTTGTTTTATAGCCTAAAGCATTTCCAACATTATCAGGTAATACCCCTGCCATTTGTAATCCAAGAGCTACAGAATTTACAAATAAAGGTAAATCATCTTTTAGAGCGTATCCTTTTGAGGTAATACCAATTTGTTTCACTTTTTCTATATCACTAAGTACAGTTCTGTCTCTCATTTCAGCATATTTCTCATTCAGGATTTGTTCTGGTGTTTTTTCTAATGCACCAACAGCATCTCCAATCTTATTACCAATTAATGGGAATTGGTTAAGTCCAGTCATTTTAACAAATACGCCTAAACCAAAGTTAGCTACACCCATCATATCTGAGAAGTTTTGTTGTTGGGCTTCAATCTTTAATAGATTTGCAACCGCTTCCTGATATTGTTGTGTACCACCCTCTAATTTGGAAATATTATCTCTAGCTTTTTTAATATGGTCATTAAATAGTGATTTAGTAATAGCACCAACAATTAACAATCCTAATAAGTTCAAAAAGCCGTGTATCATCCAAGTATTGAATTCGCTATATGTTGCTTTACCTGATAAAACTTTTGGTGTTAATCTCAAACTATTAGCAAACTTCTGCATTTGTCCCATTACAGCAAAGATATAGTTATTTGCTCTAGCTGTTGGATCAATACTTGAAAAACTAGAAGCTATATTTTGTAACAAACTTCTACCTTGAAATCCTGTAATGTCCAAAACTAATCCTCTATCAAACTGATATTCTTTGCTTTCTAAATATTGATATAAATTTTCTACATTAGGCTCAATCTTATTCATATCAGCCCACATTACATAACTAGCAACTATAGGTGTGGTTATTTTTTGGTATCCACCTATATTTGGTAAGTTGGAAACTATATCGCTACTAATTCTACCCCAATATTGAGGCACTATAACTTTTTCTCCAGCTCTAACAAAACTATTAACTGCATTAGCAAATCTAGCTGTGTTTTTAACTAGCAAATTACCTTCCTCATTCCAAGTCTTACCACCCCTTGTTCTTTCAAGATATATTCTATTTGCTATCAAATCACTAAATTCAATAATCTTTTTAAGCAAAGGGTTTATTTTACTATCTGCTTTTAAAGTCTTTATATCCTTAATATTGTAGTTCTTGTTATCAATTACATAATCATTTAGTCTATTTTGGATTATTTCAACTATAGCTGGAGCATTTGGATTTTTACTAATAAAATCAGCACCTATCATAGACCTAAGTCTTAGGTATATGCTTTTAGTAAGATTATTGATAGCTTTTACTGGTTCTCCAATCAAACGAGGGAAAATTGAACCCACAGTCAAGAATTTGTTAGCTAGACTATTATTTATTATACCTTTCGCTATAACACCCCCTGCTGTATTAGTTAATGCAGTGTTAAATTGCATAGCAAATTTAGTCCAACCTTTCTGATAAGGGAATAATATTTCCATACTTCCAATTATATCCTTTGGAATATATACAGTAACTTCGCTTTTATTGTTTCCAAAAGGTAATTCTTCCCTCTTATTTTTACCAAAAGTGGATATAGTTTTACCAGTTCTATCTCGTGGGTCGGTATATCGTGCTAAAGTGTATTCTAAAGCCTTTTTTGGGTTATCTTTCATTAATGAAGGTACAACCATTTTGATTTCTTCATAGTCGTTTGGATTTAGTATTTCACTTTTTGAGGTATAGAGTTCTAACCCACGCAAGCTAAGTACATCTATATAGTTTTTTACATTGGTGTAGGTCTTAGTCAATGAACCTTGCAACATTTTTCTTAGACTAAGAGCATTAGCTTTTTGCGTTTCTATATTTGTATTCTCATAATAATCATTGATTTTGTCTATGATTGTTTGTCCAGCTCCAACCTGTATGTTGTTTTGTAGTAATATATCTTCTTGGTTATCAAATTTGACTGTAAATTCTTGGTCGTTGTAGCTATCAAAAGCAATTACTTGAGGTTTATTACGAACAACTGCACCAGTAATGCCTAACTTATTCTGGGAATAATTATTCATTTCCATAGCTAGTTGGTTTGCTATATTGACCTGAGTTATGTTTGGTATTTCATTAATCTTATCTACAAATTCCTGAGCTTTTTTATAGTTCGCCTCATCTAATAAACCTTTAATTGGATTAGTAGATAACATAGTTACTGATAAAGTGTCAGTGCTATCTGGATTAGTATTATAGCCTAACTGTTGTAATTTCTCTGCTGTTAATTCATTAGGTTTAAATATTACATATTGTGGTATTTCTCCTACTTTTAAATCTCCGTCTTTGAATAAAGTATCTTGCATGACTGTATTCTCAGCACCTATTTTAATAATTCTATCATTGTAAATTAAGTCATCAACTATCTTTTGTTTTAATTGTATAGTGACTGTATAGCCCTTATTGTTGTTATTAATAGCTTTTAATATATGATATTCAGGATTGTTGACTACATCTTGTATATCAGTTTTATTCCCCATTGTATTTATAGCCTTTCCTTCAAAAGCTAATTTATCTCCCATTTGACCTAGAAAAGCAAATACTGTAACCATATCTAGCTTCTTGCCGTCAATAGTTGTAAGTTTATCAGCTATTTTTAGTTCTTTCTCCACTGCCTTAACTACTGTATCATATCCTTGTATATTCTTAGTTTTAATAGCTTCTGCTCCTGATAGTTTATCTTCCACAGTATTTAAAGCATTTTTTACTTTAGAAACTGAAGGCGTATCACTCCTAGCTGTATTAACTAATTCATATAATTTTAAGATATTGCTATTGAATTTATCAAGATTATTCTTTACTCCTTCCAAAGCTATTTGTTGCTTACCAATATACGATTTGCTGTCAAATATTGCAACCTGTTTTCCACCAATAGTAAATAAACCAGTTCTTGGTACTAATTTAGTCCATAATCCAGTTACTAAACTAAAAGTGGCTAGTGGTACAATGTTATTTACTCCAATTGTACTAGCATAAGCTATAAGATTATTATTGTCATACATTAGGTTACTAATCTGTCCTAAAGCATCGGAAAAATTAGTTGCTATAGTATTTAAAGGATTACTACCAAACTTATCTTGTAATTGACCAGCTATTCCAGTTGCTATAAATGGTGTAGCTGATTTGGTTATTTTGCCTCTATTTAATCTACCTTGTATTCCCTCTATGGGTGTTTTATTTATACTAATAATTTTTTGTACACTATTTATATTATTTATACCTATCAACATTTCAATGCTATGAGCATAATATTCAGTATAAAGGCTATTCCTAGCAGTATCATTCAATCGTTTCCATATTTCTTTTAATGTATCAGTATCTGGTTCTTGAGTAAATATTTCTAATAGATTTTGTAAAACTGCTTCTTCTTGTGAACTATTAGGATTATTATTGTACCTATTTAAATCTTGATGTTTATTAATTGCTTGTTGTATATAATACTGTAATCTATTCTCTGGTTTTATACTGTTATCATACCCATAATATGTATCAAATAATCTAATTAAAGCGTCAAAAGAACCATTAAATATTTTTTCAATTTCTATTTTATCTTCATTACTAAATAGAAAGTGTGCTAATTCGTGAAATGCTTTCAATTCATTATTTGGATTAAGAAAAATTGTTTTATCAAATGTATTTGCGATTCCACCAAGTTTCTCTATTAATTTTGGCTCTAATAATTTAATATTTTGTAATCTACTTGCTAAATATTCAGGTTGTGCTGATAAACCATAATTGAGTATCTGTGATAAAACAGGGTTGACTGTAGATAATAAAGCAATTTGTCCATTCAAATCATCTTTTAATATATTTGTAATATTATTAAATTCGTTTGACAAAGCCTCATAATTGCTACCTTTTATTTTGTAGTCTTGTAAAAGTCTTTCATAAACTTTTGTCCTTTCTCTTGCGTTATCATATACTTGTTGATTAAATTCTGCTTTTCCGTTAATGTATAACTGTTGTATTCTCCCTGTATCTTCTGTTTCTCCTCTGAGGTAAGCAAGTAATCGTATTTGTATATCTTCTGGCTTGGTATCAATGCTAACTCGCTCACTATTGATGTCTGTATATTTCCCCAAACTTGATAATATTGTTGTTCTTCCTGCTTTGTTAATGGTAGCACTAGGAAGTAAAAGCCTTGTTGGATAAGTGTCATAAAAAGTATTTAATTGTATATCTTTAGCTTTGATATTATTTAAAGATTTGTCTAGTATAGATTTAAGTTGTGGTAAAGCGTTATCTAGGTTGTTTGGAGAGGTTTGATATTGTCGGTATCTAATATCGTTTGTATCTTGACTAAATTGCCCTTCATTGAAGATTGATTGCCAAGATTGGGTTGTAGTGTCTTGGTCTAGGGTACGGAATTTGGGTTGATTAGCTTCGTTCCAGATGTCTTGTAGTTGGGATTTGGTTTTGAAGGCGTTTTCATTCAATCCTATAAATCCAATCCCTCTTCCTCCCCTATCATCAAAAAGTATTGCGTCAAACGGTAGTTTCTTGTCTTTAATTATCTTAACCAAATCTTCTGAAATAAAATGGTCTGCCAGCCCACTTTCAGCAGTAAAAGGTTTACCACTGAACTCGAGTTTAGACTGCGAAGCAAGAAATTTATTATTTTTAAACAAGTTGATATGCTCTGGCTTTCTTAAATCCAAAACCCTTGAATTTTTATTTGGTATTAATTCAAATACCTGTGCCTTTCCACCACCACTTGCTCTTTTTGTAACACTCTTAAATTCACCTTTAGCATATTTTTCTGCAGTAGAAATATTGTTAATAGTGTAAAGTGGATATTTTAAATCTCCCTCTATTTTTGCTGATGTTCCATGATATACAGGCTCTCCTTGTGATTTAACAAACTCCTCGGGACTTTTATATTTTCTAGCCTCTTCATATAGGGCTTGATTGCTGTCTTGTGTTCTAAATTTAGTTCCATTTTCTACACTTGCCACAAACTTAACAGGACTTTCAACCCACTTAGTAAATTGCTCTACAAAGGGTTGTAATTTAGCTGTATCAATATTTTTATCTTTAACAAACTCATCTCTTAGCCTAGTAAATTCATCCACTATAGCTTGGTCTGGGTTTGTAACTTCTGTTAAATTAAATTTTCCAGTTTTAACAAAGTCTTTTATTCCTTGCCATACTTTAGCTAGGAAGTCTTTGAATTGTTGCCAAATATCTTTAGCTTTTTTGTTAGCTTCTTGTTGGTCTAAGCCTTGTGTTAGTGCATATTCTCTAGCTAGGTATTCTACAGCTATTTCTTCAGCATCATTGAAATCATTTCTGTATCTAACAATTTGAACTTCTCTGGATACATCTTCTGTTTCTGATAAAGGTGTTTGTCTTCTTTGTTCATCTGTTAAATCAAAGCGTTTCTGGACATTTCTAGCTTCTACCTCTCCTGCTAATTTTTCGTATGCCTCATACCCAGTGAATTGTTCTACTGGTTTTCGTATAATATTATTATCTCCTAGCTGATCTACCTCAGACAGTATTGGAAATTTTTGATTTTTGATATATTCAAAATCATCCAGTAATTGGTCAACTTTTTTTAAAGTTTCATCTCTATTATCATTATTTCTGTTTTTGTAAAGCTCATTTATTTTTCCATCATAATCACTTTCAAATAATTTATTACTTTCAGAGAGTTCTTTGCGATATTCTAACGAATTATAAAGTTCATTATATCTTTTGACTGCCTTTTGGTTATCTTTGGAATTATATTTAGCAAATAATGGGTTATCTAAATTAAGAAATTTAGAGCTACTGCCACCTCTAGCAAAGCCTTCAATGTCTTGTATAGCATGTTGTATTTCATGTATTAACGTTGATTTTTGTTCATTGGTTAGTTCTGGTTTACTGTAGTCCACACCCCATAATGCTATATTTGGTGTTTCAAAATTTCCAGTATATCTACCTGTAGTTCCTTCTGGATTGCTAAAACTATATAATACCAGCTCTGTATCTCTAAGTTCTGGATATGTTTTAAACAACTCATTATCTTTTAATATTTTACCTAGTTTATCTTCTATATAGTTATACTTATCATTTTTATTTAATGTATTTATATTAATATCATTAAATTTTACATCCGGCATTTCATATCTCCATTTGCCGTCAGCTCCTTTTTCCCAGCCAGTAGCAAGTCTAATAGTTTTTACATCTTTACCACCATTTTCCATTTCTTGAGCTACTTGTCTATTTTGTAAGATAACTTGGTCGTTTAGATTTTTAGCACCAATATCGCCTATTATCCTAAATTTAGTTCCCACACTATTATTAAACACTCCCAATCCTCCTAAGAAAGTATTTTTATCTGTATCTACTAAAGTGGTAACAAAAGCATGACCTAATTCGTGGTTAGCTGTTAATATACCTTGTATAGCTTCTGCACTTGTATTTGGATTAGCTATTGTGTTGAGTAAAGATATTAAACCTTTTCTACCTTGTAAGATTTGGAATGAACCATAAATTAGCCCTTCAGGATTTCTAAAATTAAGTAAATCACCAACTTCTCCTGTACTGTTAAAATCAGCTGTAGTACCTTTTTCAGCAATTGTTTCGCTTGAAGATTTACCTAATTTTCTTTTTGTGGTAGGTTCTGTTTTGGTTCTTGGGGTATTGACATCTTCGTTTTGTTTTTCGGTTGTGTTGTTGTTTTGGCTTGTTGCAGGTTCAGTAGAAACTTGAGGTTGAATGGACTGGCTTTCATCTGTAAGTAAGGGTTCTGTCTCTGATAAAGTTTGGAGTTGGTTGCTTTGGATGTCATCGGGATTGTTTTTTAATTGTTGTAAAGTCTGCGTATAAGCTTTTCTTTTTTGTCTCAAATCAGTAAGGAATAAATCCTGTCTTAACAAAGGATTTTCTACTTGTTCACTATTAGTTACCGTATCTAAATATTTTTCATACTGATTACGAAATTTATTATCTAGGCTATAAGCATATTGTACTATAATAGCTTGATTGCGATGTAAAGTATCATAGTAATTATTAATAGTCTTCTTATAACTATCAAGTCTAGCTAAAGCTTCGGTTTCATCTTCAAAGTTTTCACCAATAGTTTCATTCAGTTCCTGTAAGCTTATATCTACATTCTTAATTTGGCTTGTATCATCTACATTATTTCTATTAAGTATTACTGGCTTTAATAATCTATTAATTTCTTTAGTTATATCTTCCAAGCCACTGATACCATCATATTGTTCAAGGGCAATATCAATTTCCGTCAAGCTATTTATAATATTCTCTACATGTGTCAAATTACCACCAGCCTCAAACCCTAATTCCTTAGTTATTTTTGTGTCATCTTTGAAATCTAAGTTGGTGACAATATCAATAGCTTTGTTTGTTAATGCTTCACTTTTTGCCTGATAAGCTTTGGGGCTAGTATCTTTGTTAGCTTCCCTACTGTTTTTATCAAACATAGCTTGCTTTGCTTCTGGTGTAGCTTTCTTTAAACTTCTAATAGTTTTAATATTCCTCAATAACAGGGTTCTACCATTTGACCTTGCAATTACTTCAATTTGGTTTATGTTTATATCACCATTTGCAACCAAATCTTGGTTGTATTTATTAATAGGATTAACAAAAGTAGCAAGGAATTTATTACCATTTGTATCTTTTACAAAAACCTCTTCCCCATCTTGGAATTGTTTAGCAATATCTAATATTTCATTTCTTGTATTCTTCCTTATTTTAGATATAGTTTCTGTAGCCAATTCTGTTGCTTTATCATATTGAGCTAAATTGCCTGCCTTAATTGCCTCTTCTTCAATTTCTACTGTTTTATCTAGTACCTCGTTTTTTTCTGCAAACTTTTCATCTACAGTTGGTTCATTTTGGACTACAGTACCATTTTTATAACTAACATTTGGGTCAACCCTAACAAGTACTGGTATTCTCGGAGTTTTCTTTGTATTTGTAGATTGCTCTTGACTTGTCTGGTCATTTCCAACTGGTACAGATTTATTTTCTGGATTGGTATTCTCAGCATTTAAAGGATAAAACTTCTTAGCTACTGGGTCAAAAGCACCCGCTGTATAATTTATATTATTACCAGCGATGACTATATTTTCCTGATAAGGGGTATCAGTTGTATTCACTAAGTTGTATGTAGCTAGGTCTTTTCTAATAAGAGCGTAGCTATAAATATTCTTTTTGTCTTGTACTGTTCCGCTGATAACTGGAGAATGATCGTTTGTTATTCCACTTGGATTTTGGTTAAAATCAAATATATTAGCAAAGGTTTCTTTATCGGTAATATTTAAAGAACCGTCCTTACTTTTAGTGGCAATTACATTAAGACCTACAGCTTGTAACTGCATTTCTTTTGGCAGATAAGGGTTAATATCACTCTCAATAAATTTATTAACACTGTTTAGATTATATCTATCATTAAAGTTCTCAAACTTAGTACCTTTTTTAACCTCTGTAGCAGCACTTGCCGTATAGTCAAGCATTTTAGCACTACCATTAACAAAACCTCCCATAAATAAGCCTAAAGTTCCACCAACTAAACCAGCATAGCCAGCATTTTTTATTATTTCTGTTAGAGGTTTGTCTTGGTCTTCTAATATTTGTTGTCCAGCTTCACTAATACCTTCGCTTATAAATCTTTTTCCAATATTAGCTACTACATATTCTTTAACTACATCATTTTTTAGTCCTTCACTTGTGGCTTTAGCTAGTCCTTTTTCCATGATAGCTTTTTTCCATAATAAGGTAGGTATAGCACTTTCACTACCTCCTTTGTCAATAAAGTCAATTAAACTATCAGTAACTCTTTGTCCAAGTGGTATTTCTGTAATTAACTTTTCATACACTTTTTTATTAGTTCCAGCAAAAATAGCGTCACCTATCTTGTCCCCTGCTATTTCCATACCAGCATATTGCAACATGTAATTTAGCTTTTCTGTATCAGTTTTTTTGTCATCTTTAACTTGATTATATGCTTGTGTGGCATAAACAAGTCCACCAATTCTAGGGGCGTCTGTTACACTAACAGCTTTAGCTAAGGCTAGACTACCAGCTTTCCCACCTACACCATTTCTAATTAACTGATTTCCCGTAGTTTGCAAGCCTGCACTAACTAAATATTGCATAAACATTGGGGCAGCACTTTGAATTGACATGTCTATAAATTCATTGCCTGTACTTTTAGCTATATTATTTACTGCTCCTTCACTAAAGGATTTTTCTCTATTAATAAAATCAGTTTGTAATTTCTGAAATTCTGCACTATTTTTATCCCCTGTATATTTCTCAATAGTATCTCTTAATTTATTTAATTCATTTAGTTGAGTAACTGCTTGCTGACTTCTATCTGCCAGTTCTGGATTAATTCCAATAGCTAATTGTTGTGAAAAAGCTTTAGCTATACTTGTGTCTCCTTTACCCAAATCAAATAAAGTATTGCCAGTAGGCTTCAAAGCTTTGTCATTAAAAGCAGTCAAAGCTCCAATTAGGGTATCTTTTGGGATAGATAAAGCCTTATCAGCAATTTTTAATTCCAAATTATTAGGATTTTGTTCAATTGATTTATCTAAAATTCTACTTGGAGCGTCAATTAAAGTTGCATACTGTTTAGCTCTTATACCTTGATAAATAGCTTGCCTACCAATTTCTACACCAACTCTAGGTGCAAATTCTACTCCTATTTTTGGTAAGTTTTTAACTGCACTTAAAGTTGAGCTTGGTATTCCCCTAGCTACATTTACAGTTTTACCTAATAATTCTTTACCCACTCCACCTAAGTTATCAATACTACTTTTAACAAGTTGACCTAGATTGTATCCACTACTTAATATATTTTCAGGGCTATCTGTGACTTCTTTTGCTCCAAAGTTAAGAGTGTTTTTGACTACATCATCAACAGAATTTATAGCTTTTTTACCTAAATCATCGGCTAAACCTAAAACTTTTGAACCTGTTTTAGTAGTTCTTGCTACATCTAAAGCTCTGTCAGCAACTTTTATTGCTCCACCACCCAGTTTAAATAATTTTTCAATAGGTATAAGTAAGCCAACTATATTAGACATAACCTCAGCTTCAGGTGATATTTGCTCTGGTCTATCCATAAAACTTCTAAATGGATTAGAATAATCTTTAGGCTTGTAATTAGGTATATTACTAATAGCTTTTTGTGTGTCAGAGAAAGAATAATCAGCTTCTTTTATTGTATTACCATTTTTATCAATATCTGGCTTAGTTTTTGAAAAATCAGTGACAACAGAGCCAATTACATCTGTTGCAGCTTGTATGCTAGTAACTACTACACCAGTTGTATCCAAAACAAAACCACCAACTTTATTTACCACTAATTCTGGTGTGGACATATTTTGGTTTGCTCTTTCCAGTCTTGCCGTTGATTCTCTGTATCCTTCTAGGGATAAATCTGAATCACCTTTAATAACACTACGAGCAAAATTTGGTAGTGCTTCTGCACCAGTTATACTACCTTCAATTCTTTTACCTATTTGGTTATTAACATTAAATTTAAATTCATCAAAAGTTTTTGGATTTTTGTAGGTTATATCTCCATTACTTTCTAAGTAATATACATCACTAAGATTCTGTCCATCTTTTTTTAAACTATTAAAGTAATTTGAAGTACTTTCCAAAATTGGTTGATCATTGACAATAGCTAAAAAAGGTACAAAACCTGCTATACCAGCACCTCTTAATTGACCTAAACTATTATATAAGGAAGCATTTTTAGGGTCTTTTATATTGTCTCCTGAAATAATATTAAGACCTATCTTATCCCATGTAGTTTCATTAGGATTTAAATTAGCTTCTTTATTTTTTCTATCTATAATTACTTGTTTTATTTCATCATCTGTCCCAAACACAGGTCTAACATATGGTGTAACTATTATTTGCCCGTCTTTAACTTTAAATCCATCAAATTGGGGTGTATCAGTTCTTAGATATTGTTCAGCTGCTGTATCTTTAAGTAATTCTTTAGCTTGATTTAAATCTGCATTAAACAATCCATCTTTGATTCCGCTAGTTACTTTACCATTATTATCTTTTTCAGTGTATCCACCTACATATACATTTTTATATTTTGTAGGGTCATTTGCAAGTGGTAAAGCAATAGATAAAGCCTTTTGCATCCAATCTGTTGACTGACTGTTTAACATTAAGTCAGTTAAACTTCTTTCTGTAACACTACCATCAAGATTAGTAACCTTAATTTTTTGTTCATCTAATCCAGCCCTCATAGGTGTCATAGGACTATACTCAACATTACTAGGAGTATAATTAGGATTTTTAGTCAAACTATTAAGTAAAGCATTATCACTCACTGGAGCAATAACAGAGGCAGGGGTTAAATCAATATCCATAGCTTTTAGTTGTGCTTGATTTTGTTGTGATAGTTCTTCTAAGCTAGGCATTCAGGGTATCTATTAAATCTTGATAGTTTTTAGTTAGTTGGTCTTGGTATATTTCAGGGTTTTTTTGTGCTTTAGAAACACTTTGTATATCAAATAATTCTTTAGGCAGGTATTTGTCTTTAATAATTTTTCCTAATAAATCTAAATTCTTCTTACTGAGGTTGGTTTTGTCACTTTCTTTACTTGTTATTCCATCTGTTTGAGCTATGTTTAACATCATTCCAAGCGGTACATTATGTTTCTTACTGGTATCTAAGAAGTCTTGGCTATTTAGGTTACTGATTTGTTTCTTTGCTAATAAAGTGTCTAATTGGTCTTTGGATAAGTTATCTAGCTTACCACCCTCCCAAGCTAGTTTAGTGTCTGGTGTAAAATTCAATTTAGGTGGTTTTTCCAGTGGAGTAAAACCTAAATCAGGTAATAGTCTATTATTGACAATAGCTTTTTGAGTATTTAAGTCATTATTTTGTTTAGTAAAATAATTCTCTAAATCATTAAGCGTGGATAAATCAGCCCTATCTTCAAGACCATATTGTTTTCTATATTGTAAAACTAGCTCTGTTTCGTCCATTTTATTTTTTGTTAGCTTCTAAAATATGTGTTTCCATTGTAGAAATATATGCTTTCATTTCAACAATATGATTATCTACTTTATCTATATGCGAGTGTAGTCTTTCATCCAGTATTCTTTGTCTTTTATGTTCCCGTCTTTCAAATAATACGTAAAACGTAGTAGCAATTATGCTAGATACAATAAATTCAGTTAATAAAAGTAGTAAGAAATAGTTTAGAGTCATAGTTAAAAATTAATTATTCCGTTTCCAAGTGTTCCCATGTAAGTTTTGACTGATTTGTGAGCAGTAGTCCAATCCTTAAAACCATTGCCTTTATATATTTGTTCAGCTATTTTTAATGAATTGTTAAGGTCTGACAACCATTTAGCATTTGTGGCTTTATTAGTTGTGCCAGTATATTTGGCTACTTTATCGTTGTGGGCATTTAGATTGATTTGAAATGTTCCAAATGATTGCTCACCACTATTTGCTACTGCCGTATCTGGTTTCCAACCACCTTCTAAGTTAGCGATTACTGTCATTTTTTGTGCTACTTCTGCACCATATTTTGGAGCAAAATAATCATAGATTTTATTAGCTACTGGATTTTTCAAACCAGCGTCTAAGATATTTCTAAATTTTGTATATTTGGTAAATTCTGTACTTTGACTTAGAGGAGAGTTATCTTTAGTATTTCTAATAAAATCTAAAGGATTTGTTGCAAGTTTTGAGTCTTTTGCTTGTGTGGAAGTTATATAGTATCCTGTTTGAGGATTAAATTGACCATATCCCATTTGAAGTGATAAGTGGTCGCCTGTAGCTGTGCCAGTATGTCCTACATAACCAACAACATCACCTTTTTTGACGGTATCTCCGTCTCTAAATAAGGCTGGGTCTTTCATGTGTGCAAAAGAGTATTGCATTCCGTCTTTTGTTTGGACTGTGACTACATTGCCATAACCAGTAACTTTACCACTTTTATCTTTATGTGTTTGGCTACCCATTACTATTCCGTCCTGCATAGCTTTGATAGGTGTTCCCTCGCTTACTCCAATGTCAATTCCGTTATTAGCACCAATAACTGCTCCATTTGTACCTGTACCACTTCTAGCTTGTAAATGTGTGCTAGTTATTTGTCCTAATCCGTCAATTGGGTCAAGCCAATCTCCTTGTGCTAGATTTGTATCTGCACCATTTGAATTAGAAATTGTATTATCACCTTGTTCAGGTATTTTAAGGAAACTACTAGGATTAAATTTAAATTGTATATCTTCCAAACTAGGTAATCGCTTAGCTATGTCTGTCTGATAATCTTGATAAGATTTAATAGTACTTGGTACAAATTGTTGATTGACTATAGCTTTATTTTGTGCTTCCAGTCCTTGAATTAAGTTAGATGGAGAAGGTTCTTTGATGAATTTCAAACCTAAGGTATCTCTTAACTTCCCCAGTTCAATTTGTTGGTCTGTGTGTAAGTCTTCAATTTTAGGTAGATATTGGATTTGGTCAACTTTATGCTCTTTAATAGCTTGTAAAGTATTTTGCACCCTAGCTCGTTCCTCAGCTTGTTGTTTAGCTGTTTCAGATTGTATTTGATTTTGAGTATTTTTTATTTGGGTATCAAGAATACCAAGCCCTACGAATGGGTTAAAATCTTGGTTTGTCGTATTTTCTATATTCGTCATCAGGCTCGGTGTTTTTATCTTAAATTAAAAGTCTATTCTTGTCAAGGATTTAATTTGATAGAGAATATATTTTCAGCTAATTTTGTTTCAGGAGCGTCAGCACTACCCAAAAATGCACCTACCATATATTTGAAATACTCTTTAGCTTTACCTTCATCGCCTAAATTATTAATCAATTCACTCTTCAAATTCAACATTTCTTTTAGCACATCAGCATAAGGTTTTTGGTCAGCCGTAAGATTTGGATTGGTAAAGTTAAATTTACTCTTTTCAATTTGCTGTGTATTACCATCAGCATTGAGTATATTTTTAGTAGCATCATATTGATTACCACCGCTTAAACTACTTATAAAGTCTTGAGCTAATTGTTGACCAGCTTTGGGGTCGTCCTGTGTCAAACTTGCAAAACTAGAATTTAATTGTTGACCAACCACACCACTAATAATAAATTGTTTTAGACTTGTATCGATAGTTGAGTTGGAGAGATTCTCTATGAAGCCTTTAGGGTCAAGTACTGTAGCTTTCTTTTCTTTTTCTAATTGGGTCAAGAAGTCATTCATTAATTGGTCGTTGAGTGGCATATCTTGTAAAGCCTTTGAGATAGTAGCTTTCAATAGTTGCCCTTCTCTGGTATAAGTTACTTCTTCATCAGGATTAGACACATTATATATTCTGTATCCTGCTGGCTTACCATTGTTATTGACTTGGTAGGCAACAAAGCTATTCTTTTTATCAGTTGGATTTTCAAACCAAATTTTCTTGGTTACATTTCCTCCATCAGTTCCTGCATATAAAGATTTAAGTTGGTCTAGTGCTGGATTGAGTGAATTAGAGCCTTGTGATAACAGTACTTGGTTTAATTTAGCTATATCACTAATTGAAGTGCCATACTTATTCAGTTTAGAAACATCTATACCATAAGTACCTTTACTGTCTTGTTGTGCATAGATACCAGCTTGGCTAGATATTTGTTGGGCTTGTTGTATAGCCGTGTTTGCTTGTTGTAAAGATTGTATCCTTTGTTGGTTTTGCAATAATTGGCTTTGCAAATCAATAGGGAATGATTGTTGTACTCTTTGCTCTTGTGCTAGATTTAATTGCCTATTTAAATCTGTATTTGCTAATTGGTCATTTAAAGATATATCAGCTCTTGTATTTTGTGCTTGGTTTAATAATCTACTTAAACTACTATTTACTAATTGGTCTTCTAACTGCACTTTATTCATATCTAGTCCTAAGCCAGCTATGGTTCTTACATTAGTTTGTCCAGCTATATTTTGTAAATTACCTCTTTGGTCAACAAATGTTCCAAGTCTATCTGTTAATTGTCCAGCTTGGGCGAAGTTAATTTGATTTTGTTGTTGGTTGGCTGCAATTGTACTATTTAGAGCTGTCAAACCAACAGTTGCTCCAGCTAAGTCTAATTGACCCAAAGCTTGTTGACCTTGATTAAATTGGTTCATTAGATTTTGTCTCACACCAGCTTGAATACCAGTTAAACCTGCGGCGTTAGAGCTACTAAAGTTTGGTTGTATTCCTCCTAAGTTAGAGAATAATAGTTGTGTTGTGGCTAGATTATCTCCTGCTTGTTGTAGGGTACTTTGCCTCAATTGATCATATTTATTGAGTGTTTGTTGTTTTTGTAGATTAATCTGTCGGACTTGTAGATTTTGTGCTTGTTGCATACTTGCCAACTGGCTTGGATTTAAATCAGGGAAGTCTTGCGGATTTAAAATAACTTCTTTGACGGGTGTGTAATTTAAAGCAGTATCGTTAATTGTGCCAGATAAATTACCAACTCCAAAAAATACTTGATCAGCGGTATTCAATAGAGCATTACTTTTGAGACTACTAAGGGTCTCGTTTAAACTTGGTGTTGGTATATTTATAGCCATTATAAGTCAGGATTAAAAGTTACATAATTGTTGAAGTTATAAACAGAAGCATTTTCAGTAGTAGAGATATTTACATTAGGTATAAATCTAATAGAAAATTCCAGATTATAGTTTCCAGCTGGCAAACTCTTACTAAATTTCTTACCATAAGAGTTATCAATCTTCCCGTCAGTAGAATTACTAAATAATTGTATTGTATCAACTATATTAGAGCCTTGTTTGATATTTAATACACCTCTCATAGCTCCGTCATTGAATTTAGAGCCTAAACTCCCTTCTACAGTGATAAAACCATTAGTTGGGAACACTACACTAGCATTTTCATAAATCAAGCTCTGTGTAGTAGTTTTGCCTGTCATATCAATTTGTAAAGGTACATTATCTACACTGGTTACAATATCAAATAAAGTGTTAAAAGAATTCTCATTTGTGGCTCCTTGTTTTTGAGTTTTAACTAAGATTAGGTCTTTAATACCATAATCAGCTTTTATTCCAGCATTTTTGAAATTGACACCTGTCTGACCTCCGTTACTTGTTATAGGTTCAACCACTCCACATAAAGCGTCTAACATTATTGGCAAACAATTCTCATAACCACAAAAACTATCAGTAATACTAATAAGTAAATCTAAATTAGTAAAAGTGGATACATCGCTTGTACATTTTGTTAAAGTACCAATGTATTGTAATAATTTACCAAATGAAGTAGTGTTGTCGTTGTTGCCTAATTTAGCTAAGATAAGTTGCCAGTTAGCGTCATCAGTAGTTACAAATGTTGGTGGTTTGCCTGCATTTTCTACAGCGATTGAGCTTGCTTTACCAATACCAGCTTGTATAGTAGTAGCGTAAGGTGGAAATACGGCACATACACTATCACGCAACATACAAGATAATTCAACTAATTTGTTATAGTCAGTTGGTGTTATTTCTCCAGTAATTAGTTTAGGTACGCAAGTATGATTAATAGGATTTTCTCTCTTGAGTGTAACTATTCCTTTTAAAGCATCGTAATTGGTGATTGTTACTGCTTCGTCTCCACCTTCTCCATTTTTCACACAAGAACGAATAACAGCTGAATAACATCTATCCTGTATCAAATATTGGTCACTGATTGACAGTGGGTAAGAATAAGTATCATCACTGTTTTTAACAGTCTTTTTTAAAGTAATTTCTTTTTGAGTTTTATCAATTACTGTATCTATTAAGTCTAATTTATTATTTGGGAGTATTTTACATAATCCACAAGTTGGGGTGTCGCAAATAGGCATGTTTATTCAATTTTTAAAGTTATAGATTCACTTAGTGGGCTATCTGGTTTATAAACCTGTCCAAATTCGTGTAAAGCAAAATATCCATCTCCAATAGCCGTTAATCGCATATCTAAAGACTGATACTTAATACTTCTACTTGATACATTCAACAATCCTAACCAGTTAAAACCTTTTCTGTGAGAAAATGGTGTAGGGTTTATACAGTCTGAGGTGTCATCTACACAACCCACATCAATAATCGTTTCAAATATTTGTTCACAATCACAATCTTTAGAGTTACAATTAGGGTTTTTAAAGATTTGTATTTTTAGTTTCATACCTTTTGAAGCGTATAAATTAAACCAAATTCTATCTAATATCTTATCAGAGAATTGGCTATCTCCACTTGCTACTCCGCATTTTCCAGTTTGAACTGTAAAGTCGTAATCTCCGTAATTTTCTGTATCTATAAGATACACATCACCATTTACGCTACTCCCATACATTGTTGTATAATCGTTGTTTAGCCAGTCATTAGCTTTCCAGTTATCTCCGTTTTCATCATACAACTTACTAAAGAAAATATTATCTCCAAATTTTTTATAAGCTATGGTAATGTTATTCACATCGCTATTACATATTTTTCCACTGATAAAGTTTGTTGAGTCGGATTGACCATAACCTAATACTCCAATACTTGCTTCTGACCAGTCAATGTTTTTCATTGTATCGGCAATAAATGTAGAATTAGCTACATATACTTTGTCTGTTCTATCTTGGCTAATTACAGGAATAATACTAGCTAAAGTTGGTACAATTTGATTAGTGGTAAGAAACTCAAGCTGTTCATCGTTCCACATTATAGTTTTTTGGCTGTAAGTACCTGTTTTTACTTTATGCTCTTGCATGTTGTCCATCCACATTAATCCAGGTGGTAATTGGCTATCTAATAAAGTTGATCTTCTAAAAGCATAGAATCTTCGGTTAGTAACAATCCATAAAAAGTTATTAGTGGAGAATAGAGCTGTTATTTTATCCCCGTTTTGACTAGGTAAGAAAGTTGAAGGTCGTAACAAATCTGCAATAGCAGGTGGGTTGTCTAATAAACCCAAAAAGGATTTTCCTGTACTACCATTTACATTTTCGGGATTAGAATGTTCAGCTTTTTTTACTTGAAAATCGTTAGCGATATACATCTCGTCCTTATGGAATGCAATTGTCTTTGGTAGAAAATAGCGTGTTGTATCATCAGCTCCAGTGCTAGTTGGCAAAGGGCTTGCTGAATTTCCAGTGTCAATAACTGTCCATTTTTCTGTTCCTACAGGATTATATTGTAATGCACCTCCTTTTACTTCTTTTTTTTGGAATAAATTGCCTGATACAATATAAAGTTGGTTTCTCCACCTTGCCCAGTTATACCCACCTTTTCCTAAATCTAAATCAGCCGTAATATCGCTCCAAATTAGTTCTTCTCTTTTAAATACTAAATCTTTGTCATTATCAACGATCTCGTAAATTCTATTTCCAGTTGGGGTAACACAAATTTTAAGTAAGTGATACCTACCAAATAAATCATAAAAATCCATTAGTCTAAGCACAGAAAAGCGTTCTGTATCATCGCCGTGTATCCCTAGTTTCTTAACTGTTGGAAATTTCTCAATGTATGTGCCTTGACCAATTCCATTAACTACATTGGTTAATCCAAAATCTGGCAAGTTGGTTGGTGATACATTTTCATATATTCCACCCCAAGTTTGCTTAATATACACTTTTAAACCATTACCTGCATTTATAGAGGTATTTTTTGATAGGTTGTTTAAATATGTGTATAAGGCGTTCATCGTGCTATGGAGAACGATACTGGTTGTTTTTTGTATAAATTATCTCTTATTTGCTCTCCAGTATCTAATTTTTTCAATGTTTGTAATAATAATTCTAGGTTATTCACTTGAGGGTATTGTTTGCCTCTACCAGCGTACATTTCTAAAACAATTAAATCTAATAAAATTGATTTTGCTCCCCACTCAAAAGGTATTTTACATATTTTACTATCTAAATCCTCCACAACTGGTGGGGCTGTATAGTATTTAACAAATATTGAGCCAGTTAAATTACAACCAAGGTTATTCCACCTTGCCATGTCTTTAGTCCTAATATATAGATAAAATCCATCATATTCAGCTTTATAAGTTATGTAATTACCTAATTGTACGCTATCCCATTGGTGTGAGGGTACAATGTTAAAATATCCTTTACTTGGCACAAAGCCTCTCTTAGTATCATTGTAACTCACTCCACTCAAACCATAAAAGTCATTTGGTAATCTGTATCTAGCACTATCTCCGTCCAAAACAATTTCAAAGTCTTCTAAAGTCCAATTCCATTTTATAGGGTTATTAAAATTCCATAAAGTTTCTAAGGCTATATTAGTAAAATATTTAATGTCATCTTGATTGTAATCGCTGATAACTTCTTTAGCTTTAATCCTAATAATTGGTAATAAATCTTTGTATAAAATACAATTGCTTCTACCTGTTGAATTTATTTGTACTACGCTAGGTTTGTTTTCTTTTTCAATACTCTTAGAGTGAATTTTGACTACATTTTGAGGACGACAAGAATTTGGGTCTAGCTGTAGATTTTTTATTTCCTCTTTTTGAGGCTCTGGTGCAATATTGCAGTCTTTAATCATTTTAACAACTTGGATGACTAATAATAAAGTATTCTCCTGTAGATTTAATAGTAACTTTGTAATCTCCGTCAGGTGCGAGTTCTAGTCTGGCACGACCATTTTGTACTTCTATTTCTTTTGAATATCCGTATTTCATTATTTCAGGGTCTCCTTTCATTAAGGTTAGTAATAACACCTCTCCGTCTTTTAGATTATCAGCTTCAATAACTAGATCAGATGTACCATATACGCCATTAACTACAGAATTTAGAGAAATACTCCTATAAGTGGCTAAAATAGCTTCAGTTAAAGATTTATACACTGGATTGCCTTCTTGGTTATTTCCGACACAAATAATTCTATCTAAAGGCGATTGACTAACAAGAAATTCTCCAGTTTTATTTTCAATTAAGTTACCTATAGTTCTTTTTGTTCCAATTATATCAGGTTCTCTAACTTCTATGATATAATTGTAATAACCTATATCTAAGTCTTTTAAATTAATAGCATAATTAAAATACTTGGCTTCTCTAAATTGTTTATCAAGACTATTAATTCTTGGGATAACTAGAGGTTCTTTTATACCACCGTCAATATTATCAGCCATTATGTTATCAGCAATATAGCTATTAGTATTGAAAGGGTCAGTTATTCTACTATTATTCCCTGTTAAGACACTATTAAGATATAACCTAACATGTAGGTTTGGTCTTGTATTTGTATAGGTTATAAAAACATCTTCGCCGTAAGTATAATTCATGTCTATTCTTAATTAATTCCTTTCATTTTCATGATGTCCATAAAGGACATAGGTTGTTCTTTTGTGCTATCTTCACTATCATCTTCTTTCATATCTTCCATTTTGTATATTGCACAAATATATTCATGTAATGTTTGGAAAAACATATCTTTTTTATTGTCTGGTATATTTAAGATTAGAGACATTATATTCTCTAATTTACCCAAGTCGTGTTCCATATTTCTTAATTTTCTTAATTCTTATAGTCTTTTTCTTATTCATCAATTCATACAAAGCAATCAGATTTGCTATTACAGCTTCCTTTTTATCCTCTGGAATTTTCAATAATCCAGCTAGTCGGTTTGTAATGGTAAGTAATGGGTCTTGCATTGTAATGATTATAAAATATATTTTATTTTTTGTCAATTATTTTTAACCTATTTATTTGTTCCTGTATTATTTCCACTTGCTTTTTCTGCCTAATTATATCTTCTTTTAAAAACTTATTTTCATTTTTAATATCTAAATAATCCTCTCTTATCTTTAAATTAGAAGCCTCAAGTTTTTCATTTTTTTCATTCAATAAAACAATTTTGTTTTCTAAACTTAATATTTGCAACTTATAGTTATTCAACACAGTTTCAAAGTCATCTTGAAACATACTATAGTTTTTATTCTTTTTAGTTATTAGATAATTAACTACAGTAACTACTCCACCACCACCTACGAAAGCTCCTATAATCCCTATAATCTGCGAAGTAATATCAGTCATTAATTTTATGATAGGCTTTAAAAAATTCTAAATTCTTATTATATATCGCATCTCTCTTTTTTTCTACATATAACCAGCACAAACCAGTTAAGATAGATATAACCATAATGAATATGATAGAATATATATCTATATTAAAATGGTTTAAATTATCTCTAATATAATTTATAGCATTAACGAACATCATATTTGTGGTAATTATTTAAAATAATAAAGAATAGAGTTATCAAGAAAAAGCAAATGCTAAAAGTAGCCATTGCTAAAAATATACTAACATCTGAGTCAATATCAAGATTAACACCAGTTTTTTGTAAATATCCTGCTTTGGCATTTATTACTAATAAATAAGATGTTAGTACAATGAAAATCAAATTTATTAGCCAAAATCCATCGTGGATTAAGTCTAGTAATGAATTAAAAAGTATTTTTAGTATTTTTTCTATCCTCATCTGTAATAGTTTTAATATCTTTTAAAATAGTTTGCACTTTATCAAGGAAATCCCTCGCTTCTTTTATATAGTTCTCAATCTCCCTAGTTTTTACCTTATCAAAAGTTCTTAAAATCATAATTGTAGATGTTACTATTCCACCCACCATAGTAGCAATTTCTTGCATATTAGTTGGTAATCTAGTTGCAACTATCGGTAAAAAAATAAACAAATAACCAAGCATTGCTAAAAATTCTCTGCTAGTAAGCCTTTGATATGTGTCTTTAGCTATATTAATAATAGTCATTATATGTAAGTAGTTATAGTTCTTAGAAATATGTATGGACTAATAGAGTTAGCTGAAGCTGTTATAACTGTAGCTGGTAATGTAAAGCCTACCTCAGTGTTTAATTTAGCGAAATTAAAACCATTACTGAATCCACCTCCACGCATGAAAGTTGCAGACCCATTACTAAACTGGATTGCCAAGAAATACTTACCAGTTGTTAATGTTATTGACGTACTCAAAGGGACAGCTTGTGCAAGATTTGCTGTGCTAACAGCTGTGCTGGCACTTGAAGCAATCAAGGTTGAGCCAGTCAAAGTATTAGCATTGTCATTTTTGTTGGCTGTGGCTATTCTATAAAGTCCGGCCTGAACATTACCAGCACTCACACCACCAACATTATAAACAATGGCGTCAGCAGTACAAGGAACTGTTATGTCAATAAAGGTATAATATACCATATTAGCTGTAGCAGCTTGTGATGTTGCTGGGTTGCCCATTATCATACAATAAATAGGTAAAAGGTAACTAGCATTGTATATATCGCTTGTCAAAGCAACATTTCCACTGGCATTTGGTAATGTATAAACTCTATTTGCGGTATTTGCTGTTCCGTCAAAAGTTCTTGTAAAACCATTAGTTCCAATCCAACTAAATCGGTTACTTGTATCACTATAAAGAGTTGTACCACTAGCAGGAGTGCTTGGTGCGGATATTCCTGATAAATTGATACCACCAGTAAAAATTCCACCAGACAAATTAGCTTTTAAATTTAAAGCTGTTTGTGTAGATGTACTTATAAAATCTACAATTTGGTTTTGGGTAATTTTAGTTTGAGGCATATTATTTTATAGTTAAAGTACCTGTGGTAAGTGTTATATTCTTAGTGTTTGTGTCATTTGCTACAAATAATTCTATATAGTCATTTGTAGTTAAAGTAATCGGTATAGCCGTAAAACTAATAGCATAATTATCTGTAGCAGTTGTCAATTTTGTAGCACTTAAACCCTCCCAAATAGGGGTGATACCATTCTTATATAAAATAATTCTTATTTCTGTGTTGTTACTTGCACCAGTTGCCGAACCACTAAAACTAACAGCAAAATCGCGGATTTCACTATCTGTATATGTTAATCTATTATTTGTATGAGTAAATTTGAAGGTGAAGTTACTGTTTGTAGTTCCAGCTATCTTCTTAAATACTCTGATTGAAAATCCTGTTGTTGCAGTAGTATTTAAAGTCCCTGTAGTTAAATTCTGGAAACTGTAACTACCTAATTCTTTGGTGTCAACTAAACCACTATTACCTATTGAAATTATTTTGTTATCTTGGACAGTTAAACCAGTTAAATAAGTTCCAGACCCTGTAAATTTACTAGCTCTTATATTAAAAGCTCTTGGTGAAGCAACCGCTGTAGCTGAAAAATCTAAACCAATATTTCCAGTCGCCACATTATTAATAGCATCATCATAATCTAAACCTGAGTCAAGAACTGTAGCTCCACTCTGGACTCTAATTCCAGTACTACCAGTACCAGTCATTTTGAAACCAGGTGATTTGATTAACAATCCACCATTTGGAATTATTGCTGTAGGGGTTACATCAATAGCAGTAGTTCCACTTGCAGAGGTTGAATAAGCTAAACTTGTGAAAAGTAATGAACTACCAGTTAAATTATTTGCGATCTTAAAGCCTGTTTGGTTTGTACCAAGATTAAGCGATTGAGTATCAAACTGTAATCTGTTTTGGATTGTTAAGGTGGTGGCAAAATTATAAAGGATAAAACCGCTAGCGTTAGCTAAAGTGTTGACTGTTCTGGATATACCCACACCAACAACACCATTAAAAGTAAAGCCTTGACCAGAGGCAACAACGCTTAATTTATCTAAATCTAAACCATACACATTTTTAATAGTTCCAACTTCGGTAGAGCTAGTTAAAGTAACATTAAACATCTGGAAAATAGGGAATACTCCAAAAGCGGCATTAGTTGGATATAACATATCAATGTCAAATATCTTTTGACCAACACCAGAAGCCCTTAAGCCTGTATGATAAATATGACAATTACAGTTATTTCCACCACTCAAAAGAGCTTGACCAGTTAGTGAGCTATCTAATCTTAAAGTTGTGCCAGAAGCCCTATTACCGTTGATAAAAATAACATTTCTAGTTGCTCCAGTTCCATTTGGTAAAGCTAATCTAAAAGGCAATGTCATTTCACCAACAAAATCTACATAGTAATAAGTCCCACTTGTCAAAGTAACTACTCCAGCAACAGGAGTTCCCCAATCACTAGCTTGTTTGATTATTTGGAAACTTGTTAATTTTGCGTTTAAATCTGTTTGACTAACTAGAGTGCCACTAATGTTTCCCCAAGTAATGGTACTACTTGTAACAGCTGTGAGATTATAAATTGCAGTAATTTTACTACCAATAGCAGGTGCAGTAGCAAATTGGAAAGTGCCACTAGCAGCACTTAATTCTATATAATCTTCGCCAGTACCTTGAGTTTGCAATTGTCCATTTAGATATACTAATAATTTACCACTTCCGTAACTACCTAAACTAACAGTAAATACTCTATTTACTCCGTCTAAAGTACCACCCAAAATACCAAAGCTATCGCTCGTACCTCCTTTTTGGTCAATTTGTACACTGGGGGTAACGAGATTAACTAAATCCAAATCACTAATAAAAGCATTATATTTGTAGGGCATTATGAGTAGAGTATGTTAGAAATTCTAAAATCGCCAGTACCAGCACTAATATAAGTTATGGTTTCTGTTATTGTTTCAGCACCTAAAGCTGTTGTACCAGTATGAACAATGACTGTAGGGTTTTCAGTGGTTGTGTAGTAAGTAAAAGCACGGTTATAGTTATTTGTACCTTTAATTCTATCTATTTTAGATAAATTATTAGTAACATTACTACCAATATCTACTTTCAATCTTCCAGTATTATCAAGTTGTAATTGTGCAAAGTCTCCGTCAGCAATAGCTATGGTTGTATTAGCGTCATGTCTTTGTGCAAGAGGTACATTTTGAGTAGAAACTATATTAGTTCCGTTGACATCAGTACCAATTATCATTTTTTCTTGATAAGGCAATGGATTTCCCTCAGGTGTATATTTTTGGCAAAAAGGTAATGTAGGCATATTAACTTGCTATCCAGCTTGTTCCGTTAAAAACATTTAAAACTTTTGTAGATGTGTTATAAATTACCAATCCCTCAGCAGGACTGCCAATTACATCTCTCTGAGCAGTGGTCATTCTAGGGGGTAAAAATCCTTTTGTTGTACTGTCAACTTGTAATTGAGCGGTTGAGTTTAAAGTTATACCACCAGTGATAACTCCTTGTGTTACACCAGCAGTATTTACACTATTAACAGAACCTAGTACAACAGTATTTGAACTATTAGCTACAGCTAATTCTCCAATAACAACTGAATTATTGATACCTGTAGCAACCCCTGTTTTGTTTCCTATAAATATATTATTTATTTGATCAATATTTTTGTAACTAGGGACACCACCAATACTATTTCCATTACCAGCAAATTGACCTAAGGCTACATTTTGATAACCAGTAGTAATTGAGAGCAATGAAGAATTGCCCAATGCTGTGTTACTATATGCAGTGGTTTGATTGACACCAGTATCTTGACCCACAAACACATTATCTCCCGTATTTCCGAATTGCAGGAATTTGCTATTAGACGAGGGTGTACCTATATAAATTGCTTCCATAGGTCTAATTATCATCTTGCCACCATTTACTCCAATAGGTGTGCTAAAACCATTGGCAGTAACGACTAAAGGTCTTCCAATATCATTGGTTGTATCAAAATTTTCTTTGTATAGTTGTGTAGGCATAATTAAGTATATTATTAACTTTAGCTAGCCCACCACTGATGGGCTAAAAAAATTAAGCGATTAAACCAGTAGCAACTAACTTAGCTCTCATGTCATCATTAGAAATTCTAAGATTTTCATAGGCGATTCTTAATGCTTGTAAGTCAGTAAGTTGAGCAAATACAGTGCCAACAGCAGTGTTGTCAATACCTGTATAAGCTACGCTTTCAGTATCGGTAGTATAAGTAGTCAGAGCTTGTCTAACTACCGCTGTACCACCAAAGAAAGCTAAAGTATCAGTTGGAGCATTACCAACAACAACATTGCCGTTCATTGTAACATTTCCACTAAAGATATTATTACCAGTGAAGGTATTATTAGCGTTTGTAGAAGCTAAACCAGTGCCTAATCCTGACAAGTCAAAATCCAGTAAGGCTTTTCTAGCTCTACTTTCTCCACAAAAAGTAATTGTAGAGTTATGTACACAATTATTATTCACATCTAGTCTATTTCCTAAGCAAGGCATATATATATATTATTTAAAATTAATTTTCTAAGTAAGGAGTAACTACATTATTGTACATAGTAATACTTCTAAAGTCAGTTATAGCGTTTGTACCCATTTTATTGGTAGCACTAACAGTGGTTTGTACATCACCATTTGTGCAATATTCAAGTTTGTTGCTATGAGAAGTACTATTTATACAACCTCGTATATTCACAGCATTAGGTAATAGGTTTGTTACTGTTCCGCTAATGGAGTTACCAATAACTATAGCACCATCAGCTCTTTCAATTCTAATTCCATAGGGAATATTGTCATCAAAGAACGGCACATTACATTTTACAGTATTCCCCATAATCTTCACTTCTTTAAAGCGTGAAGTAGGAACACCACAAAATACATTAATTAGTCCATCTGTAATAGTATTATTTATAATCTTGATGTCATCTCCAACATAAGTTGCAGCATCGTAACCAAAACCAGTTGTAGCTATTACACCAAATTCAGTCTGACCTCCACCAATACATGGTTTAACAATATTCCCACTAAATAGAATGTTACTATTTGGAGTGGCTTCAAAGCCAGCTATTGTAACACCTTTAGTATCACAATTTATAATTCTAAAGTTATCTACCCCAACAAGACTAATTGCACCTTGATATTTATCTCCAACTAACGCATTTAAAGTATAAGAAACTGTGCTATTATAAGAAGCTGTTTTAGGTATTGTAACTTCTTCCCAGAATGTAGCATTAGTCAAAGCATTACCTACATTTCCATTAGATAAAGATTTGTAGTATTTGATACCTGTAACATCTTGATAAACCTTACAATTCTGTACTGTAATATTATATGGTTGGGTATAACTTGGAAGCAATTTACCACCACCTACAATATCTTGTTTACCTCTTCCATAAAGTTCAGAGTCTATAATTCTAATATCTCCTGTTTTGCTAGATACTCCAGTAGTTAAAATATAAAAACCAAATATATTAAAATCTCCATAAATATGTTTAAAATCTACATTAGTTACATTATAAACTTCGATTGCTCTATCGCCACCTATTTCACTTGTTTGTCCTAGACTATCAAAATAAACATCTTCGATGGTAATATTAGCAGGTAAGTTACTGTTAGTAACAGTATATTTTTGTCCAGTACTAATAGTTATTTTACTCTTTTTACCCATACCAATTAAATTGACATTAGCAGGGTGGGTTACAGAACCATTAACTAATTGTATATTAACTCCTCCCAAGATTTTAACATCTTTGTTTTCAGCTACAGCTTGAGCAAAAGCGGCTTGTAAAATTGTGTGGTCTGTACCAGTGTTTAGTATTCTATGGTCAGCACGGCTGGTACTACCACCAACCGTTACATAATCTTTTAAAATTTTGTCTCCAAATTTGGCTTGACCAGTGACTGTGTCAATCTCAAAAGTTTTGCCTTCATCGGCAAGCGTAATTAATCCATTAAGGTATAGTGCTGACATTGTATATTATATTTATTTAAAATTTTCCATTACATCATTTGTTCCCAAACTCCATTTATTCTGACAAATAGGTATGAGCTACCAATAGCCAAAGGATTGCCATCAAAAATATAATTGAAGCCGTTGAGTTGAGTGTTAGTGACTTCAAATAATGAGATTAACAATTGATCTCCATTGGAGTTATTACTAGCTACAATAGTTACATTTCCAGTTAAGTTAGCAGAAGGTCTGGCTTTAATACCAACTTTACCACCCCTAGCTGATCCTGAGCTACCTAATGGGCTAAAATCAAGGGCAACATTGCCACTATTAGCAGTTTCAATAGTTGTATTAATAGGGCAACTAGAAATAGCACTACATAATCCACTTAATTTAGTGGCAGGTATAGACCCATTAGGTAAATTAGTGATAGCCGTATTGACAGGCACGGTTAGGTCTAGTCCAGCTGTATTAACACTCAAAATAGGGGCTGTAGTTGTACCAGTAATTAGTATGGAATTGTTATTAGAGGATATACTAATACCTGCATTAACAACATCGGCTAATTGTTTCGGTATAAGTTTATTATAAAGTTCATCAAATACAAAAACATCTCCAGTATTTAATCTAGCATGATAGGAGATGGGAATACCACCAAATCCAGTAACCCAATAGGTACCGTCAGTTTGTCTAGTAATATCTCCAGTTAAAACTTGAATTGGGGCAATTACATTTGGATTTTGTAAATTACAAGAAGTATTGCAGATAGGCATTGGTTGAGGTTGTTGATAATAATTAATTACTTGGGGTGGTTGTTGCACAGTACAGTGTGCTTTTAAAAAATCGTGTCTTGATTGAATAGGCATTATTATATAGCTTTAATTTTTTTAAGAAGAACAAAATCAACTGAAACTGAAGTAAAAAGTGATTTGAGATTGTTTAGTAATGGTGTATTATTATTGTCAACTACTAAAGCAGGATTTACTCCATTAGCAAAATTTGCTCTCATTCTAAGATTTCCTGATACAGTAGAATTAGATTTAATAACCATAAGACCAGTTTTATCAGCAGAAGAGTTGGTATTTTCACTACCAAAATCATTTTGGCTACTGTTATAAGCTCCAGCTGGTATCCAAAAACTACCAACTTCTTGATCGCTAGGAGTTTTGATTACTGCATTACTTGTTACTTTAATACTAGCTCTGTAGTTAATAGCTTCTAATTTAGCTTGGTAATTTGTAAGAGCTTGAGTATTATATTGAACCAACCAATCAAAACCAACACATCCAGTATCAGGAACTTTAAAACTCCAATCTACTTGCCAAGTGAAACTTGGTACAGAACCTTGATTGTTTGAAGCAACTTCATCTTGTCTGACTGCATCTCCAACTACAACAGAAACATTACCAACTAAAGTACCAGCTACTGCACCATCAGTTTTTGCTTTAAAAGAAAAATATTCATCATCAGCTTGAGTAAGGAATTTAGAGGTAAAACCTGGACAATTCTTTAATGTAATAGGGTTATCATTGGTTGCTCCACATCCACTAAAGAAATTAGTATCAAAAATAGGTTTAACTAATAAGCCGTCCGCAGTTGATTTAAGTAAGTTACAAGTATCAGGATTAATCTTGATATTCAAAGGGTTGGTGCTTGTTCCATCTCCAGTAAAGTCATTAGGGTCTTTGTACAATTTGCTTAATAGACCGTTTGGTGTTGCTACAGTTAAGTTGGCTGGGTCTGGGTCTAAGATTACTCTACTCAATACAAAACCATCTACATCAAATTCATGACTAACTGTGTTTGTATTTTTGGCTTTCCAACGAGGAACAATAGTGCCGTCATTCTCAATATTAAGTTCAACACCGAGTCCGTTTTTAACTGGAATAGTTACTTTACCATTAATAATAGGTAAATCTACAACCTGACCTGTATCTTTATCTGTAACAGCAATCTTTGTTGTTACTGGGTCTCGTAATTCAAACTTGCAGTCATCATTACAACCGACTTTACTACAGTTATCTCCTTCAACTACAGTTAATACTTTACCAATAGGACAATCAGCAGGACTACAATTAGTACCAACAGCACAACGACTTCTTGGGCTGAGAGCTTCGTAAGGGAAGCGTGTATCTTGACTATGCAAAATAGTGCCGTCTTCATTTCGTACTGTATAGCAATAATTGACTTCATTATGAATATAACCAGTACAAGGGTCAATCCATCTCCAACCTTCATTTAAATCACTACAAACACCAGTTCTTCCTAATGATTTTGTATTAACAAAAGCCATAGGAATTTGGTACATTATTTTACTCTGTGTGGATGGATTATAGTCAAATCCAGCATAAGTAGAGTTTGGCAACCATTCATCAATAGGTAATAAATCACAAGGATTATCACACTTTGGTTCTGGTGGTCTTTCACAATGTGGTTGAGTATAAACCATAGGAACTTGCTGATATTGTGGTATTGAGCAAGGTTGTCCTACTGGTAATCTATTCGTAGCACATCTAATTTTTGGTGGTTCATTACATTGATTACAAGGCATTAGATATTATTGTTAAATTGATTAAATTTTCACTTATTTCTATATTAGGGTTTATTGAGGTTTCTGGAGCGATTATAGTAAATTTAGCAGTAATAGTCTTTACTTGGTCAGATATGTCCCAAATACCACTTAAATCGTCTATCTCTATATCAAATGCAGTCAAATTAGTTCCTGATATAGTTCTTTGTTTCTTTACTCCAGTAACTAAGCTAGTGTTAGGTTCAACCAAGCCTCCCTTATCAGTAACTATTTCTAATTGGTATTTGATAAATTTATTATTCTGATCCCAACCTACAGCGTTATTATCAAAAGTAATCTTAAAACTATCTTTTAAGAATACACGCCATTTTCCACTAGGGGAAGTTGGCAAAGATAAATTCATTACAAAATTACCAACAAAACTTTTTACATTTAAATCAAAGCCAGAAGCTACGGGCGAGAGTGTTCCGTCTGTAGTCTTTAATGATAAGCTATCTTGTTTAGTAAAACTGGGATATGTCGGATTAGTATTATTCAAACCCCCTATTACTTGTAAAGGCATTGTTTTACCATCACCGCCAATAGTTACTCCATCTGCCCTAACCTTTATTAGGTTATCAAGCGATTGAGGGTTTAAATAATAATAACTACCGTCTTTGGATGGATAAAACACCTCTTGGGTCTTAGTTTCATCGGAGTAAAACTTCTTTTCACTGGTAATAAGTCTGGCGGTAAATTTATTATTATTTGTTGGGTCTCTATAAATAGTATTATTGTCAAAATATTGAGTTATGGCATCTCCTAAACCAATTAAGGTATTAGCAGGGTAACCACCCTCTACAGCAGATACTGGTATTTTGGCTTTTCTACGGATTATAATTTGACCTCCTGTTTGATAGTCAGCATTTTTGTCGCCTTCTATTTTCTTATCTCTTATCAGTAATTCGTTATTAACATATTGCCAAGTTAAATCACAACAACCCTCTACTGGCATTTCTCCGCTATCAGCTAAATTCCAGTCAATAAATGAACTAGGAATGCCGTGTTTTATTCTCAAACCAGTTTGAGGGTTGTATTCATCGTCAATGGCAAATTGTCTTAAAAACTCATCCAAATAAGGATTAGGATTAACACAAGATATAGTCTTTTTAGGAGACACAACACTAGATACCCCTTTTGTTTTGAGTTTGTATTGTCCTTTTCTGGACTGTATGGATTGTATTGTATTTCCGCAAGACATATATTATATTAAGATTAAGCACAAGCTCCACAAGGTGGACAAATTCCAACTGGGTCAGTTACACAAATCCAGTTAAAGGTTTCACTAGCTTCAAAACCTTCGCATCCACAAAATAGGTTGTTACCAATACTTTCTCCGTTAGTACCAATCGGTAATACCAAAGGATAACCACCAGTAAGATAAGTATTTCTAGCAGTAACTAAACCTGCAAGATAATTATCAAAGATTGTTTTTAGTTGTTGACAAGTCATAATAATATTTTAAATTTTTAAGATTTTTTAAAAGGTCTTCCTTTTTTCTTTGGTTCTTCAATTTTTTCTCTATCTGGTATTTCTGCCTCAACTATATTTACTTTTTCAGGAGTAATTTTTTTTATATATTCCATTAATTCTTCTTTACTCATACTAGACAATACATCTTCTTTGATTGTATCAGTAATTTGAACTTTACTTCTATCTACTACTGGTATAATATTTACTGTGCCATCTATATTTACATATATTTCTTCTAATTGAAATACATTCTCATATTGATCCATATTTTTATTGTAGTATTGTTTTGATGATAGTCTAAATTCTTTGATAACTCTATTATGATATTCTGGTGTACTTCTAATAACATCTTTAGTAAACCTATCATCAGTAAGGTTACTACCATTGGGATTATAAGCAAAATTATGAGTTGATTGATTAGCTAATTGCTCTGGTCTTTGTGAAGTCAAAGCTATAGCTTGTAAATCATATCCTTTGCTAACATCTTTTGGGTCTCTCAAAACTTGTACATTTATAAGCATTCTTTTTAATGCATTTTGTGGGTCGTGTAAGGCAAATATAGATATAAAGTTTTCTATAATTTTATCTTCTCCTGATATATCTTTAATATTTGGCAATGCGGTATTTGTCATAATTATTCTAAAATTTGTTGTAAATCAAAACTGATGTAGTAGAAACCTTGACATCGTCTGTAATTGTCTATCCTGATTAAAAAAGTTGTTCCAATCCAATCTGTATAATCTTTATTAGTTTCTACATCAATTGGCTCTCCACTTTTAATCTGATACATATTTTCTCCACTTTCTTGAAATTTTAATAATCCAAAAGGTAATTCTAATTGTGGTTTAGAATGTGGGTCTGGTATATGTTTATTTCTTGACTTGTATGGTTCTAAAATAGGAAATACAAAGTATAATTGACTTGTATAATCTAGTTCCCCTGATGTACTATTTCTAGTTTTAATCTTGGGTAGTAATCTATATTTATTCATGGCGGTGTTATAAATTAAAATCCTTGTAAAGACCCATATAGTTGCTTTCTGTTTCTGAAACAACCACAGGCTACATCTTCAATTGGTACTACAGCTCCGTCCTTAATTCCATAGAAATCAATAATAAGGGTTTGAGGTGCGGCTTCCATATCATACCAAGCTCCAGCTTTCAAATAATAATCAAATGAAATAGGACAATCATTAGTAGCAAGCATCATTTCTCTACCATTCATTATAGTAGATGTAACACCTTTAACTTCAATATTAGGAATAATTGTACCCGGTATTCTACTTGGCTCTCTAAAGTTCCAGCTTCTTTCTAATTCTCCATCTGGATACCAAATTTCCATAGCATCTAGTTTGGCAAGGTATAATCTTCCGGGATATTTCCTCTCTAATTCAGGATCATAGAAGAAAGGCAAACGCAAACCAGCAATATTAAGATATTTATAATCAACCTGCATTCCATTTCCTACGCCGTCAATTATTGTTCCTTTGGTTTGGTCATCATAAAGATAATTAGCCATTGTACCACCAAATAACATTTCTCCTGCAACTTGTGGAGTAGCAACAGCTGTAACACGGTTATTAATCATTGTTCTAATATACTCAAATAACATATCAGAACCAATTAATACATAGCCTTGTAAAGCTCCGTGTGTTAATTGTTCAATCAATTGTTTCAAATCATTAATCAAACAAATATTATCACAACCTTCAGTAATAGGTACTCTCAAATGTGTACCAACTTTATCAATCAATGTCATTAAACCATCTGTTTGGTGTGGAATAGTATTACAAGTTTCTCCAGTACCAACACCATTATAAGGGGTTGAACCATCAGACAAAGGGTTTCCAGTACCAGCAAGAATACCTCGTTGAGAGTATAATAGATTATTCATAATCTCATTATTTACTCTTACCATTGCCTCTTGTATTTCCATTATCATACCATCTTGATGATAAGTTAATGTATCTAATCTTCGTTTATCTATACACCATATACTACCTGTCATCTCCTCAATTCCGTTTTCAATAACTTGAGTAGTAGTTTTTTCTCTAAAAGGAGTACCACAAGGCAAGCATTGAGTTAGGGGAATAACCGGGCCAAGTTCAACAACTACTCCTTCACGAAGAATAATTGGAGTACCATAATCAGTAGGGAGTAGGGTTGGCGTATTGACTGTAGCAGAAGCACCCACACCTCTAATAGCATATAATCTATATCCAGACTTTGCTAATACTGTAACTTTACCGTAAGGGTTCACACCTCCTTTTCCAGCGGGTGGTTGAGTTCTAATCCACATTGTTTCTTGTCTTTTTGTAGCAGGGTCAAAAAAGAATAATTTCCTATAACCATTACCACAACAAGTAGGGGAACATCCACAATCTTTATCATCAGATGCAAAGATACCAAAACTTTCTGGAATTACTAAATCAACTGTATTTGTTACTGGATCATAAGGAATTTGAGTAGCATTGACATCGTTCATTGTCATTTTAATTATATCGCTATTCAAAATAAATCTAGTATTGTCTATTCTACTACTTTTCCTTAATAGACCACTTCTTACAGTTCTGTTTCCTACTGGCAAACCATTAACTTGTCGTGGTACAGAAGCAACACGAATACCAGTGCGAATAGTTGGATTATTATACATCGTTTGGATAACTCTCGTTCCATCTTGTTCGTAACGGCTATTGGTAAATACAGAGTCTTTAGAGAAAAGACCATTAGCACCAAATAAGTTAACTGTATTAAATATTAACTTTTTTAATCCATCTAGTTTATTTGCAGGTGTGTAATAACCAATTTGTCTTGGGTTACGGAATGGCATATTCCATTCATTGGCAATTATATTACACACATCTTGAGGACTACTACAACTTAATTGTGTAGTTGTACCTATATTATTTTGATATGAAATTCCACTTGGCATAAAATATTTTTTTTTATAATGATGTTAAACTTTCCAAGAAACTTGGGGCAACATCTAATTGATAATTGGGTGCGATATATGGTTCAGGTTGTGTTGAAGCAGGTTGTTGAATTTGAGGTTGTTGTTGGATAAACTGTTGAGGTTGTGGCTGTTGCTGATAAGGTTGATTGAACTGTTGTCCAAATTGTTGTGGCTGTTGTCCAAATTGTTGTGGCTGTTGTGCAGGCTGTTGAGCTGTTTTAAGCTCAAATGTCTTATCATCATATTTTCCAGCATCAAAATCTTTATCTAAAGTAGGTAAATCTTTCCTAATCAATTGTTTAGTAACAAAGGAAGTACTGATATTACCAATACTACTATCTAAAGAGGAAGAAATTAAATCTGGTGTTAATTCCAAATTAGGATTATTTTTCAATTCCAATTTCAGAAAGTCTTTTGAAGTTTCCAAGAATTTATCTAAAAATTTAGGGTCTTTAGATATTTCATTACTCATCAATTCTCTAAAAGCTTTATTCTGATAATATGTTTGGTTGATATATCTATTCATCCAACCATTAAAATTAGTTTCAATACTATTTTGTTTCATTAATGTTGGAGATTTTTCTGACAACATTGTTTCAAAATTAGCTTGTAACTCCTCTTTCAAACCATCCATATCAAACCTGTTTTCAAACTCTGATAGCATTTCTTGTTTCAAAGTTTCCAGTTTTTCGTTATAGCGACTATCACTGAATTTAAGCAAGCTTTTAGCAAAGGCGATAAAGGCTTCTTGTTTAGGAACGAAAGATGTCATTTTTTTACTTTCTCCACTATCATCTTCAAATTCGCTTTCTTGGAGTTCTCCAAAATTCTTTATTCCAAACAAGCTGTCAAATTCTTCGCTGTCTGCTCCAACCTCTTTTGTTAATAATTTATTTTGTATAATACTTTGGTTTGCTCCTTGTAGTTTAGAAAAAGAATAAACTTCTACTGGACTATAAGGGGATTTACGCAAAATTTCATAATCTAAATCATTTGGGAGTTGGTCAGCCCACTTTGCTTTAAAATCTTCAATTGATAAGTCTCCACTGATTAACTTTAATCTATCGGGTTTATAGGTACTGCTTTTAATAGCCATATTAATTTGGTTGTTTTTTAAAATTCTATAATTCATTATCTATCAGGTTTCTATAGAACTCAACCAATGGCTTGCCTGAAGCAACAATAAACTATTTAGTGGTTTAATTACACTATAATTTACATTTAATGTCAATAATAAACGAACAGAATAAATAGTTATTATACATATTTATACTATACACTATGTATTGGTACAATTATCATATTTTTATTTGACAAAAAACATTCTATCTATTATTATATAAGTATATGATTAGCCCTGAAAAACCAGAAGGAATAACCAACGAAATGTGGAAGTCCTTAAATAAGAAACAGAAGTCAACAATGAATGCAATGTATCCAGCTTTGTCTCCATCGATTAAAAATAACATTACAGAAAATCTAGTAAATATTGTGGATGATATAGGTAACAAAATTATATTAGATATTGTTAAAGAAAATAAACTAGAAAAACTGTTATGTAGTGTTTTGTCTCAAGATATTGTGAATGGCTGGGATATTGATACCAATTCTATAGTAATTTTCAAGAAAACTATCAACAAGCCACTTTACTTTAATTCTGACAAACAAAATGTAGTTGGAAGTATGATTAGACTAATTAATGATTTAATCGTTGCTGAACGCAAAGGAACTAATGGAATTATTTTTTGGAAAACAAAAAGAGGTCAAATTAATGACCTCATCCTACAATTAAAAGAATTTAAGAAAAGAACTAAAAAAGGTTAGCTAGTTTGACCAGCACTTGTCCTTTGTTCGCTTACTACAGGTGCTTTTACATTTGGAGTTTTGCTAACCTCACTTCTATTTGACTGTATTTGTTTTGAAGCATTTACAGTTGGTGTCTGTGGTTCAGGAGCTTGCATACTTCGCCCTTGTGCATTATCTTCTGAATTTACATAATCATTTAATAGTTGTTTAGCTATTATATCCAACTTGGTTTGATTTTCTGCTGATTGGTCAGCTAAAGCTACAGTAGTTGTAGTTTTATAAACATACTCTTGATATTTTTCATTATCAGGATTAAATGGTACAGGATCAATTCCAAGTATTTTCTTTCTAATTGTAGCTGCTGCACCTTCTCCTAGATAATCTTGTGAGACTATACGGAAGTTACCTTTACCTAATATGGATTGGACAACTGGGTCAGGAGGATTGGTAATTAACATATCTAGGTTTTGGCTGTAAAGAATAGCTAACTGTTTTACTAATTTAGATGGGTCAATAGTAACACCACCAATATTATTGACTACAGTGATAAATTCTTGAGTATCTTTGATAACTTCAGCCCTTGATTTTTCAAGTGATATGGTTAAGTCCATTCCGCTACTACCATATTTAAGTAAATTATCAGATACAATATAAGTATTATTAATAGTAATAGGAACTCCAGCTTGTTGTATCATTATTTTAGTTTCATTGGCTAGTTCCACTGTTTTAATTGTAGCTGGGTCAATTAATTGTTGTGGGTTGTTAGGGTCTTGTTGCTGTTGGATTATATTATTGTATATAATAAGCATTTCTTTTGCTTGCTCAATTGATTTTTCTTCTTCATCTTTTACAACTTTGACAGGTAACACAGAAAACGATAGGTGAAGAGGTTTCTTATTTCTAGCATTAAAATACCTAAAATTACCAATTGTTTCCTTAATAAATTTACTACCAATATGACTTAAATAACTATTAATTTGATGTATAATTGTATTAACCCTTAATACAGGACTAAAGTTACTATCTTTAATATTCTGTTCAGGTTGTAATTGGACGGCAGAGATAGGTTTTGGATATAAGGTGTCCATTTGGCTTAATAAATCTAAGATGTCTCTATCTGCCGACTCTAAAGCATTCACACTACCTAATTGTAAAGGTTGTAAGGCTTGTTGGACACTAATAGCACTATTTAAAGGGCTGTCATCCTCATTTTTTAAATCAATAACATTTACCCTTCTCCTATCTAATACAATATTAGAATTAATTAATTTACTATTAACAGCTAGATTGGTAGTCATCAACATACCCATATTAGCTTTTTTGACATTTTCTATTTCGTTGATTTCGTCTTGAATTGGTTTCAATTCATCCACCATTGAGGAAGACCAGTATGTGCCTTTGTTTTTCTTAAAACTTCCTCTAATAAAAGGAACATCTTTATCAGCGGTTGGTATCGCTCCGCTATATAATTGCCAATAATTAACAAATTGAAAACAAGTATCGCCTATATTGTTGTCGTTTGGATTGTAGTTTAAATTGTAATAAGTCCACACCCATATTTTTCTATCATCGTAAAGATGTGAATAATTAGAGCCATTAAATACAGAGTTAAACCAATGTATATTGTTACGAAACTCTTCAGCTTTATATCTATTCTGATAAATATCTATCATTTTATCAGTTATCTTATAAGGGAACTTATCTTCAGGATAAATAGATTTGTTATCATAGGGAGTATTATTTAAGGTGCCTTTTTCATTGCTGTTTTTAACTACATTCTTTTCTAAGTCTGGGAACTCTCTAATAAATTCGGAATAAGAATAAGGTTTGGCTATAAAGAACTCTTGAGGATTATCTGTGTTTGGTTCTGGAAATACCAACTCTGGGTCAAGATATTCTATAAAACAACCATTTTTATAATCCATTTCTTCTGCTACATCCCAAATATAATTACCTTCTTTGTCTAACTTGTTCCAATTTCGGACATTGCGTGTCTGATTATAAGAATTTATACCAACAAAGAAGTCTCCCTTAGATAACAGGTCTCGTATTAACAATGATTTGATATTTGTTTTCCAGTCAATATCGTTGATAAAGCCTTCTTGTAAAATTCTGGTTAATATGGTTTTGTCGTTTGGACTGAGTAGTATAGACTTAATATCTGCTACTTGTTCTCTAGCTACAATATCATCAATATAATCCTTAACTTTTGAAGGTATCCCTTTGTTGTTATACCTGTATCTACCATAAATTTCTTCTTTGGTTTTACGAATTGCTATTTGCTCTTCTATACCGTTGACTTCAGTTTTGACTATACCTGCGTCTTCAGTTTTGCTAAAAGCCCATTCAAAAGCATAGTTGTCAATACCATATAGGTATAAATCATTTTTAATCCACTTGTTTATTGTAGGCATTTTTGCCTCTATAAAATATTCTAATTTTCTTGTTAAATCTTGTATCGGTTTTGTTTCTCTATCTTTACTTTTAATAATTGGATTGTGTATTGGATTGGTTTTTGAAAGCATATAATTGTTCTAAAGGTATAAAATTTTGTCTTACTGGTGCTAATGATATATTTGTTTCTTTTTTTGGGTGAGTTCTAGCTTCAATACTCCGTCTCCAGACTATAAGTCCGTCAACTCCGAGACTTGCACCATCCCAACAGTCAATCTTTGACCTTTTACCACCACCTTCTTTAATTTTCCCATCCTTATCAAAGGTTTTCTTCCAGTTTTCTATTTCTTTGATTAATCGTTCATTTAAAGAAATGTTAGTTTTGCTAGTAGCTATTAAGATTTGACTACCAGCATTTTCCGTGAAAGGCTTTTGATACTGCACATAATCACTACTGTCAAATGGCAAGCCATCTAAGTACCTTTTCTTATCATCTGGACTAGCAAATACTGATAATCCTGCTTGCCAATAAGATACTCTTTGGTTGCTATCATTCTTTAAATTCTTTCCGCCTGCGGGTTGAAATAATTTAAAAGCCTCTTTATATCTATCAATCTTTTTTGCAATATCGTAGTATTGGTCAATTGGATGTATATCACCATCTCTACTCCTACCAGTGACTTTCCAAATTGAATTGTCAGTTAGAATAGGTAATTTAAAATCTAATAAAAAATGGATGACATTATCTAATATTGCGTCATCTTTGTTAAGAATACCGCTTTCTAATATGCAAAATTGCATAAATTTAGGATTGTTAGGGTCTGTTCTCATACCAACTCTAGCCCAACCAATGTTGGAGGCTTGTTTAGTTCCATCAGCTTTACCAGGATCAAAACCAATTGCTTGGACAGGAAACATTGCTTCAATCTCTTTTTCTCTACCAGTAATGTCAAGTTGGTTGTTCTCGGCGTTGTAATTACTCAAAATTCTTAAATTAGTGTGTACATTAGGGTTACAGCGATGAATTGCTTGGTAATACTCTTCTGTCTTGATACCTTGCGTAACATGGTTTCTAACTCTTAAATAAATATTTTCTCCATCATGGGCATAAGGATATATCTTTTCTAAATCACCAATAATCAAAAAGCTTCTATTCCTATTTTGTACTTTTACTTTAGTCAAATTACCATTCTTATCCAATCTATTTAATTCTACTTCCTCATTAGTCTCTATTTTGTAGATTTCTAAACCACATAAATCAGCTTCTTTATCAGGAATAATCAATGTACCATTACTTTTATAATATTTATATATATCTTGTGTATACCAGTTATTATAATCATTTTCATTGAGTGTGGTTACAGTTAATAAAGTGCCTTTCTCTCGCATCAACCTATCACTAACAATGTGTGTAATATCCGACTTAAACTTAGCATACTCGTCATATACACCCTTATAAAATGTGTATCCTGGTAAATGTTTTTCAGGGTTAGCGTCAGCTGCAAAGAAAAATATCTTACAATTATTAAACAATTCAATTACTGGTACACCATTTCTGTTAAAACGCTTAACTAATTTTACTCTTTTCCAACTTCCATCGGCTTGTATAACAGGTATTCGTATGTTTTCTATATTGGTAGGTATATTACCATCTTTGTCTTTTCCAAACGGTTTAAGAAATTGTTCACCAAAGAATTTATCCAGTTCATTATCAAGAGGTATAACAGTAAAAAATAATTTATCTTTCATCCTCCCTTCACTTGGTAATCTATCATATCCTTCAGTAGCTGAATAAAATAAATCACCATAAGCCAAATAAGATTTACCCACCTGAGGCGTCATAAGTACATGTACTATACTTGTATCAGGTGAGTGTATAATTTGTGATATTACTTTTTGGAAATCTGCATACTTGTTATTCCAATAGTCATCAGCATCAAAGTATGTCTGTGGTTTCGCTGTCTTTGGCATCGTTTTTCTTTAAGGACATTCCCAAGTCTAGTTGTACTAATTTTAATTCATATTCTAAATTGCCTTTTAGTCTTTCATTATTAATCAAAGATTTAATTTGCATGCTAAGGTTTTCAAAAGTAAATTTAACTGGATCAAATTTTACAACCTGTCTAAATTCTACCATATCTTCTTTTTCTACAATGCTGTCTGGACTATAATCTAAAGAATATCCCATATTTTCCAAAATTTCAAGTAATCTTTTGTAGGAGAGACTTTTTGCTTCCCAATAAATGTGATTAATAAAGATAGGTTCTAATAGGTTTGGAAATCTAACTAGCTCTTCTTTTCTAATAGTAGCTGTAAATTGTTCTTTTTCTCCTGTTTTGATGATAAAAGTGTTCATAATGTTAGTTTAATAAATGTAAAATGTTATTTTCTGGTTCTATAGTAGTTACTGTTGATGTGGAAACAGGAACAGCTTCCGGCTTTTCCTCTTCTTGTGGTAGATTTAAAATGTTAATCGCCAGGTTATTTAATTTGCTTTCACTGAATTTATTTAGTTTCTCGGTAAATTTATAAATAGTATTTTCAATTGTTTCGTAAATATCAGCTCTTTCAGCGTTTAATAGCGATAAAGTGGCGTCATCTAAATCATCTTCATCTTTTTCTTCAACTATTCCATATCGCTCTTCTATTTTTTTAATTGACCTAAGTAGGGAATTGACTTTTTTCTCTTTAATTCCTGTAATAGTAGATATATCTTTTTCGGAGTTCTCATATAAAGACTTGATATGGTTACTCCTAATAAGTTCAACAGTAAGGGCAGAGCGTTTTTGAAGATTATCTATGTGTTTTTTAGCTGTACCCCAAATTTCTTTCATTTGAGTGCTATTCATTCTGCTAAAATCTAATTTGGAATAGGTCTTAATAAATTGCTTTGCTAAGTCAACATCATAAACGGCTAGCTTGTCTTCCTTTTCGGTATTACCTATTAAACTCTTTAGAACTTGTTTATCTTGCATGTCTTTTTTCGTTAACTAATCTCATCAATAATTTTCTACTTTTTGTCTTATCAACAGCGTTATTTATCTCTTCTATTATCTCATCTATTGTTTTTTTTTAATTTCAATATCTGGCTTTGGTAATTCTATAATATCTTTTATATTTGAAGAATAAACAGCATATATTTCTACTACATCTAATAAGTCAACAATAATTTTACTAAAAAAATCAGTTTCTGTCATATCATTTTCTTTTAAAATGATATTTAGTTTGTCAGCTTGCTCTTCATTTAAATAAACTCTTGGTCTTATAAAAATCTTGTTTCCCTTTTGTTGCATAATTGTCTTATAAATACCCCTGCATTATTCTTATCTACAGTGGTTTTGTTGTTAAAAACTGGTATTAGATAGTTGTAATTATCATCTTCTATCCAGCGGTGTGCTACCATTAAATCTTGTAATATTTGACAAGCATTTATTAAATCAAAGTTTCTTTTGCTATCTCTAATAAAGGTAAATTCTATGTAATAAGGAGGCTCGCCAACTAATTCAAAATTTTGTTTAGCAAATACGTTTTCTCTTTTCTTGTAATTCTCATATTCTTTTCTGCTAACTGAATATTTTTTTACACCCAATTTTTGTAAATATTTCCTGACTTGTGGACTTTTAAATAGTCCATTTTTACTCATTTGGTTTGAGTTCTTGGAGCTAGGTACATTAAAAGGTATAAAAACACTATTCATCGTCTCTTACAATACAAGTTATAGAATTTGCACTTACAATACCAAAGACTTCTGTATTTTCTTTTGTACTTATAATAAAGTTTCCACTATCGGCTTCATAATTATTGCTAGATACTTGATCTATAACACCTGATTTAATTAGTTTATATATTTCAATTATTTCTCCTGATTGATTTCTCATTTTACTTAAAATAAGTTTGTCTCCAATTTGGATATTATCACTGACTTTTTCTCCTTTTGCAATAACCTTACATTTATTAGAAGATAAAATAAATTCTGGTTCTTGCGTTGTTCCTGTTAAAATCTTAGTGAATTTATCATTTTTTATAACTTCATATTGTACTAAGATATTATTTTCTAGTGGTATATATTTCATATTATTTTTTATAATTTTTAAAATCTGTTAAAATCATTCTCATAATTCTTGCCACATCAGCTCCATTAATAACAATACCTCTAAAAGTAGCAATTTGCTCGTCTGTATAAGGCAATTCCTTAATGGCTCGATTTTCTTCCTTTTCTGCAAATATTCTCATAAATTCATCATTCTGTCTTTTGTCAAGTGTAAAGTCTGTTACTGGAGGTATGGGTGGAATTGGTGGAGCGTTTCCCATAATTTTATCATAAATACTTAAAATCATTTGTCCATAAGTAGTGCCTGGTTGAGCCCAATTTCCATTAAGGTCAATCCAGTTTGGAGCTTTGCCTCTTGGCTTAACTAAATCAAATCTAGGGTCAACCACAGGACTATTAAGGGGTAAAGCGTTAGCATAAGCCTTTAGATGTTGAATTTGAGCTTTGACACCTTCTTTTGGTGTGCTAAACCAAGCACCTTCACCAGTTAGAGAGTTATTAGTTGCCCCTATACCTGCAAAGTTGTTTTGTCCAGGTAATACTTGACCACCATAACTAAAGTTTCCAGTTTCGTGGCAAGATTGAGCAAATGCAATATCACCCCTAACATTCTCAAGTGTTCCCTCTTCCAAAAAGAAATTAGCTAACTCAATTGGAGTACAATTAAGTTTTGGTTTGGGATTTACACTAAGCAAATAATCAACTAACTGTTGAGCTGTAGAGATACTGTTGCCAGTAATAGATACATTAGAAGTAGTAGCGACTGTATAAGGTTGACCTGTAAATGCTTCGTAAATTGCTTTACTTGCAATATCGGCTAATCTATTAAGATGGTCATCACTATTGTCACCCTGCATAAATGCTAATTCAAATAAATGTGATACTGGGATAGTTTTCTTTAACCAACCAAGACCAAACTGACCTGTACCTTGTGTAACAAAGTGGTTTCTAGCCCAACTCTTATTATTTTGAGTCTCGTTTATAAATATGGTTTTAATAAATTCTCCTATCTCTTGACTTCTAGGGCTATTATTATAAAAATACACACCTAATCTAGTACTAGCGTCATCAAAAGTTAATCCAGAAGCACTATCTCTATGAATTTGAATAGCCCAAGCAGAATTTAAAGTTTTATAATTTCTATTTACCCAATCAATTTGTTTCTGTAGCACATTATTACCCGTTTTAGAGTTAGTTAATTCAGAGTCTGGTAATAAGTCAACTTCTATATTTCTAGTTCTTAGATTATTGGCAATTTTTTCAACGATATATCTAGTTTGTTTAGATTCGTGAAATACTCCGTTAACTGCACCTGGATCAACAGCTCCATGTCCAGGTGATAAGGCAATCTTATTTATATTTTTTAAATATTCAAATTTGCTAGTTATCATTCGTGGTATTATTTATCTTTCAAAAGGTCTTCGTCAAGTTCGTCTAATTCTACTTTTTCTTCTACTTCTTTAACTGGTGCTTTTTTAATACCCAGCCTTAGAAAGTTCTTAAACACCTTAATATCGTCGTCTGATAAATCTGCTTGTATTTTGTTATCTAAAACATAACAGATTCCATTTGCAGTCAGTACTAATTTTACTTCTTGTTTTTCAAAGGCGGTTTGGTTATACATAGTGTCTATAAAATCATTTGATTTAGTTAATTGTTTAGTCAATTGTTTAGTAATTAATGCTGGGGTGGGATTTCTTGCAAATATGTTTATCATATTAAATTATTTAGAATTGTAGTATTATGTCGGTGTAATAAACTATTTCTTTTTCTTACATCCCATATTGTTATTTTTTAGATTTTAAAAGTTTTTTAATTCTAATAGAGCGTCTAAGTCCAGTGGTTGCCATTTGTTGAAACTTCTTAATTCCATATTTCTTCCTACCATTGGAAGCGGCGATAGCACTAGCCTGTTCTTTAGTCTTGCCAGTTTTCATAATGGCGTCAACTTCTTTAGCGAATTTACCGCCACCACCAGCTTTTAGACTTTTTCCTTTATATGCTTTTAGTTTCATAGCTAATAATTGATTGGTGCTGTGACTAGGAGTTGCACCTAGATTTCAGGCTTATGAGGTGAGTGAGTTTCTATTACTCTATCACAGTACAAATTATCTAATCTAGGTCTATATTCATTACCTCGTTATTCCTAGCATTAAACAATTGTGGTGAGAACTGGTTACTCAGGAAGGGTAATGAGTAACCTTTTATACTCTAAAATAAAAATATGTTTTTGTCAAGTTTTTTACTCACAACCACCTCCAACACAGGATAATCCCTTAGCTACATTCTCATTTTTCTTTTGGAAAGCTGTATAATAACTACAAGATTTTAATCCTAATTTCCAAGCAATTATATGCAGAGTGTATAACTTTTGCAAGAATTTCTCTGTTTCTTCTGCTGGATTATTCATTTTGGCAAAATCATCTAGTTTTAGATACCAATTAAGACTTTGACTATGGTCTATGAAAGGGCTTCTATCGTGAGACATTTCTAATTGTGCTTTCATTGGAATTTCAAAACAATTCCTATACTTCTCTTTGATATTCTTTGGTACTCCATTAACATCTTGGATACTACCATTATTATCTACAATTTCTTTCAAAATTCTACTGATAGCTAGTCCTTCTAAGTCTTTACAGATATGCTTGTTCATTGTTAAAGCACGAATACCCATTGCTTCATTTTTGCTTATTAGTTGAGCAAAAGGTTCAAAACTAGCATTGTTACCTAGTATTTGACCACTTCCTACTGTTGGCATATAAGCTGTGACTAAAGAATTTCTAACCCCGTGTATTTTAATTTTATTTTTTAATTCTTCAAAGTCCCACATTCCTGATAATTGAACTGGGTTGCTTGATATAACCTCATATTTACCATTAACAAAAGCTAACTTTCTATCTTCCCACAGATCGTATTGTAAGATACCTTGACTGTAGGGGCTACCTTCAAAGTATTTGTAAGCTCCGTGTACCATTGCTAAATCGCAACTAGCTTGTAAGCAACCATAATAAATTGTCTCAGCTATATCTTTATTTAGTTTTCTAGCCTCTTCACTATCGTAATTCAAATTAAGCATAGCAAAAACATCAGCTAAGCCTTGTATTCCAACTCCTATAGGTCTCAAATCTAAATTAGCTTGTCTTCCTTCCTCAGTTGGATAATAAGTTGTATCAATTACTTGATTTAGGTTTTCAGTTAATTCGTAAGCTAGGTCTTTGAGTTTATGGAAATCAAACTTACCATTTATTACACAACTTGGTAAAACTACATTAGAAATATTACAGGTAGAAATGTGCCCAGCAGCTGTTGGAAGAATCACTTCGTTACAAAGATTAGAATGATCAACTGTACCTAGATTTTTGAGCATATTTTTGTTATTAATCTCATCTCTGTTGGTGATATAAGGTTCTCCAGTTTCCACCAAAGCGGAAAGTATCTGTTTGAATAAGTCTCTAGCCTTAATTGTTTTAGTAGCTAGTCCTTGTAATTCATACTCAGAATAATTTTTTTCGAATTCCTTGTCGTAAGTAGTAAGTAATTTAGGACATTTGTGAGGACTAAACAAAGACCAAGTTGTATCAGCTTCTACCCTTTCCATAAATAAATTGTTTATCATCAATCCAAAGTGTAGTTTGGTGTATCTATCATCCTCTACAGTGCTTTGCTTCTTTCCTTTTAAAAACTTCTCTACATCACCGTGCCAAATATCCATATATACTGCTACTGCAGCTTCACGGTTACCTCTTCTTATTTTCTTCACTACAGTATTAATATTGTCCATCATTATGCCATAACCATTTGCTACTCCTATCTGTCCCTTTACATTACTACCACTTACTCTTAATTGAGAAAGACCAACTCCGATACCTGCATTACAGGAAGCATAATTAGCAATCTTGCCTGTAACATCATAAATACTTTTTAAATCGTCTGTGGGAGCTAATAATACACAATTAGCTAATTGTGCTTCTTTCTTGCCAGCATTTCTGTTTATACAACCACTATGAGTGTAATCATTAGCAATTAAACGTTTAAATGTTTGTTGTACTTTTCCTATATCATTTCCCCAAAGACCTAAAGCATTCCTTAATCTCCGATAATCAGGTGTTTCAGTGTAAATAGTTTTTCCATCTTTTTTGATACGATAACAATATTTTTTGTATTCATTTTTAACTCTAAATATTGAAGTGTCTTCTTGTTTATTTAACTTAATAGTAAATTCATTATCTTCCACTATTTTTATTATCTCATCTGTTATGAAACTATCCTCAAACTCTTTATTTGCTTTCAAAGACTCCTCAAAAGTCATACCAACCTCTTTAGATAATCTATTGGATAAGATACGACTACCTAGTACTGTATAATCATAATGTTTGGTTTGCCAGTCTTCACAAATAGCTACAGTTAGTTCATCAATTTGTTTAGTAGTCATTCCGTCAACTAATTGACTAACTACTTGTCTTGTTACTTCATCAGAGTCAACTTTTAAACCTTCAGAATATTTATTTATTTTTTCCTGTACTAAACTAATTTTAAAAGGTTCTAATCCTTCGCTTGTTTTGATTGTTATAGACATATTAATTTGTTTCTGGTTTATAAAAAACAACGCTTTTTGGTTCAATTATTTCATCATTGTGAATAACACTAAATTCAGCACAATCTAAATTCGTAAGATAATTCCAGCGATGCATCAGTAAGTTAAACCATATAGAATCTTCATCTGGATTTCCTTGTGGTGGTTTTGTATAATCTTTATCATCTTTATCTAAAGCACCCATTATTTCATAAGGAAGAGAGTCTTCTTGGTCATTTTTAGGTTTAAATAATGCTATAACAATATTGTTTTTTTTGCAGAAGTCTAATATTTTTGGATTAATTTGTTCACCATATTTTATGTTATTTAATTTTGTTGCTGTATCAATTAAAAGTTGTTGTTTTGGGTCGGTTTGGATAGACATTCAAATGTATTGGAATAAGTTTGAAAAAAAATGTTAATTAACATTAAATTAAAATTTAATGTTATATGACCTGCTAAACTATTAATATCTGTATCGTTTAAAAATACTAAGAATGCATGTAATAAGTAAAACAAGGAAAGTACTGCGTAAAATTTCATAGTTCTTGTTGTTTAAAATCTCTCAAGGTCGGAAGTACTGAATATGCTGTTGATTGTGCTTCAAAAAAATTAACTTTATTTGAAATACTGTACTGCTCCATAAAAACTAAAGGGTTTTCTACATTATAAAAGGGTTTACAACTAACTCGTTGTAGAATATAATCTCCTATGTACTCTATATACTGTTTAAACTCTTCTTTTTTAAGGCTAGGCAAGTCTTGGGTAAAGATATTGTCAATAAACCTTTGCTCAATTTCTACCACCTCCTTTACTATACTCAATAATTCTTCTTCCGACAATTTATTTACTATGTAATTGTTATAAATTTCTATTCCTGCATCTCGGTGTACTGTTAATTCATCTACCATAATCTCACTATTTGCTAAACCTAAAGACCCGACTAAAAGGCTTCTTATCCTTGCAAAATACTCAATAGTGGCAAAACTACCAGCAAAGAAGATTCCTTCAATTAAAAACAAAGAAACTACTTTATGTGCCAGACTTTTCTTATTATCCAGATTATTTAAAGTCCACAGTGCTTTCTCGCTCACAGCTGGCATTGTTTTTAGAGCGTTCCTTAATTTATCTCTTTCCTCAATATTAGGCAAGAAATTAACCAATAATTTATCATAGGTGGCTTGGTGGACATACTCTACCGCTTCCACTAAATTGTAATATCTTCTAGCCCAGCTTGGGGTTATCTGGCTTAGGAAACTATAATCTATACTACTTAATATTATACCATCAGCGAAAGCAAAGAAGCCTAAAATATTCTTGATTAGATACTTTTCATTCTCTGCCATTGAATTAAACTCTTGCTCATCTATATTTGGGACTATATTCTCAAACCAAAGATGTGCTTTTTGTAATTCGTAATACTTCTCGAATATTGGAAAAGGGTTATTTGTTGTATTGAAAGCAAAATTATAAGCTTCCATTGAATACTTTTTATCTAATAGAGGTTCAGACATAGAGTTTGTTAAGGTTTTTATAACCTTATTAATTGTAATATATGCAACTGTAATTGTCAAGAAAAAGTTGACATTTCTGTAGAATTATAATAATATGTAGCGTATGCTTATAATTGCCAACATAGAATTTCCCACCGCTAAGAGCTATAGTCATATATGGCACATCTATCGTTATCTAAGATTGAAACTAGACAAAGAAAACACCTACCAGCAAATACTAGAATATATGAGGGATAACTATTCAGATTTAAGAGGAGAATATAAAAGTCAACCAGTCTTGGAACAACTAATTAGAGACTTACCATTATGGAAAGCTAGACAACTTGCTCTAATAAAAGGTAAAAGACCACCAAATAAAATAAAAAGACATCCATTGTTTTACGCAAATCAAAAACCAATTAAAAAGATTGTTGAGAAGCCAATAATAAAACATAAAAAGAAACATTTGACAAATAAGAAGAAAAAATACTATAGTTAAGTGTTAAAAACATTTTTTGACTAAATAATTAATTTATAACTATGCAAAAATACAAATCAGTACAATGGATATTAGAGCAATTAAAAAACAAAGAAGACTTAGATACATTTGAGTTATTTATGGGTAAGGAAGTATATAAATTAATAATGTGTAAAACAATACAAGTACCTGCATTTGATAAGAATTATGGAATTGAAGTGTTTAATGGACTCTATTCTTTTGAACAAGAAAAAACAATCCGTACAGCCCTTTCCAGAATAGAGGGTAAAGCGGTATTAAGTGCTTTAGATAAGATAAATCCCAAATCGTTACTAGATTTAGATAAAAAAGGAGATGGAATTTTAAAACCTGCTAATTATATAAGAGGGATTAAACTTCCAAAGGATAAAACTGTTTCAGAATTTTTATATGAGATTTTTGATAATCAATTAAGAAATGGTGAATCATTGGATCAAGCTTTAACTGCTTTAGATATAGTAATGGAACTAATAAAAATAATATAAAAGTGAATTACCCCCAATTAGGGGGACTCATCTTTATAAAAAACACTTGACAAATAAAAAAAAGTATTTTAATATATAAGGGTAATCTTGCTGAATTGGGTCAATGGTATGACTCAACAGATTATTTGATATGCGATAACGCTCCTATGTTGGGAAACCGACAGATCGAAAGGGTAATTGGCAATACAAAAGCCTGCCAGTAATGGTATAAAAAATGAGCCGAGTAGTATGTAACCAGCACGCAAACCAAATGCTTGAGAATTATAGAAACATAATTGAAACTCCTCAAGGTCTTGGGCTGGGAAACACTTAATTGTGATGAGGTATAGCTTACTATAATTGGAAACGATTATAGGACAGGTGGAATATGCAAAAAGACGGCTTGCTTACCTTAGTGTCGTATCCACGACTTAAAACTGGAGGATTACAATAATCCTAAGCACCTAGATAAACCTAATAACTAGGGGAGCTGATAAAGATGAGAACTTCAAGGGAGGTATGTCTATAGTATGAAGCTCACCAGCATACTGACATTTAGGGACAACAACTCAATATAACACAATTTCTACATAGGACAAATAATACTTAAAAGATATAAAGGGATAAAACCCTTTTTTAAATAACCTCTTAATGGCTTAGAACAGAGGAAGGTCTTTCTGTTGTTTGCTTTAGTCTTATCTGAACTGATAAAAGGGGAAAGGTGAAATAGAATAAATATGTAGTAGTCAATAATTAGTCTTAAAAATGATACGCTCTAAATAAAGGTTTAGGGCGTGTTTCTATGGAAAGAATAAACTCATATTGATATAGGGTAAGGTGTTTAAAATAGGGGAAAGGTAAAACCTATGGGGTATATATCCTCCTTCGTAGGAATTAAACAGCATAGTTAATATATTATTTTAGACCTTAACCCCCTGTTTCCACCAAAAGAGAGCGACAATCTCACACCAACTAAAAAACAATCATCAATTAATTGTGTTAATGTATTTGTTATCTTAGTATTCTATACTATACAGTACCAGATCGTATAGGCTTTAGTCTTATATCCACAGTCAATATATACCCTACTAATAAAATACAATTCAATTAAAAATCCAACGGTCGGCTTGACGACGGTTGCTTTAAGATTGACTCATAGACTCAAACACTCTAACGCCTTTGCCACTTTAGATGGTGGCAAGGCGGATCAACTCAAAGCAGTCTAACGACTGGTCAGCTTTTTGGGAAAAAGCTTAGCAAAAATATGTTTGTTGTAAATATTTTAGGAACATCAGGAATAACATTTCTAATAAGGGGGTAACATGGTATAGAGTGTACTAATTCACTAAATAAACTTTGGCTAGGCGTAGCCAGCCAATCAATTTATATTAAAGTATTATAGTTTTAAAATAATCAATTATTTAGTATTTTATAGTATTTTAGTTAAAGGTTGAGGAAATTGTAACAATATTAATACCCCCCCTTACTATAAACAGTTGTTTTATAGTCTCTACTGTTTATAAATAGTCTTTTTGCACCCCCCTCCATCTTATCTTCCAGTTTTTACCCACAGTCTATCTTTTTAGCTAAATGTTTTTCTTAGATTCTGTACCCCCCCAAACATTCTATTTATACTCCTGCCGTCTTTCTTTACTTTCATTCACAACCTTTACTTTATTAGTTTTACTTTACTTTCTAGGTTTTACTTTACTTTCTAGGATTTACTTTATTTGTTTATAATAATGTTTTTACTCCATATTTGCTTTATAACAACGAGATTAAATCTTAACAATAATATTATAAAATAAAAATAAAGT
>Ga0316607_1000004_pt1 | contig 82808 bp, 63 predicted proteins | sample MIS2016062E_MG_FD_207674 | JGI IMG/M metagenome (GOLD analysis project Ga0316607, IMG submission 207674) | Microbial mat bacterial communities from Middle Island sinkhole, Lake Huron, Michigan, United States - MIS.2016.062E | ecosystem: Environmental > Aquatic > Freshwater > Lake > Sediment...
GGAAAGAAAAAGAAGAAGAAGCTAGAAGGAAAGAAAAAGAAGAAGAAGCTAGAAGGAAAGAAAAAGAAGAAGAAGCTAGAAGGAAAGAAAAAGAAGAAGAAGCTAGAAGGAAAGAAAAAGAAGAAGCTAGAAGGAAAGAAGAAGAAGAAGCTAGAAGGAAAGAAAAAGAAGAAGAAGCTAGAAGAAAAGAAGAAGAGGAAGCTAGAAGGAAAGAAAAAGAAGAAGAAGCTAGAAGGAAAGAAGAAGAGGAAGCTAGAAGGAAAGAAGAAGAGGAAGCTAGAAGGAAAGAAGAAGAAGAAGCTAGAAGGAAAGAAGAAGAAGAAGCTAGAAGGAAAGAAGAAGAGGAAGCTAGAAGGAAAGAAAAAGAAGAAGCTGAAGCAGAAAAAGTGGCTGCAGAAGAAGCAGGAAAACTGAAAATTACAACCTCAACAATACAAAAAATTGTAACCTTGAAGAAAGAGCTAAAAAAAGCAAATACAAGAAGGGGCACCCTGCAAAAAAAAAATGATCGTACTCGAACTAATAAGCACCTAAGCTCAAAAGAAAAAAAATCCAAGGAATCAGATAAAGAAGAATTAAAAAAATTACTACAAGAAATACCAAAAATGGAACTTGCGCTAAGTAATCTAAATGAGTTCCTGCAGAAGCAGCAGCCGAGCAAGACCGCAACCACAGCAAAGTAAGTCCTCCTCACATTTGCACAGGTACTGCTATGCCCAATAGTTGCATGTTGCTTCGAATGGTGCGCGCTGCAGTGGCCGATAGCAATAATCTAAGCGTTCTCAGCGCTTGCTTTTTTTCATGGAGTATGGGAACTTCTCCATACATCCTGTTGTAAGCTTTGGCCAACTCAAAGACATACTGGGCTATGATGGCTGGTGAATACGCTTCGGCGGCTTCCTGTAATTTTTTAGGAAATTTGTAAAGCTGCATGATTACTTCTCTTTCTGCGGACTGCAAAGGAAGACTCTCATCCAATACTACTTCCTTATAGGCAATTCCTGCTGCCTGGGCTTTCCTCAAAATCGCAGCAATGCGGGCATGCGTATATTGAATGGAGGGCCCCGTATGGCCCTGAAAGTCAATCGAAGCCTGGGGATCAAACAAAATCCGCTTTCTAGCTTCTACCCGTAGCAAAAAGTACTTCAGTGCACCCATGGCCAACATATGAAAAAGCTCGTGCGCTGCTTCCTCCGTAAAATTATCGATTTTACCCAATTGCTGGGTGTGTTTTGCTGCCGTGTTGATCATCTCCTCCACCAGTTGGTCGGCATCTACCACTGTACCTTCGCGTGACTTCATCTTGCCTGTAGGCAAATCTACCATGCCATAAGATAGGTGATACATATCTTGGGCATAATTGCGACCCAGCTGCCGCATCAGTTTGAACAAGACCTCAAAGTGGTAGTCTTGCTCATTGCCCACTACATAAATAGATCGGTCAAAATGATAATGGGCATAACGCAAGTCTGCTACGCCCAGGTCTTGTGTCATGTACACTGACGTACCGTCTGCCCGCAGTACGAGCTTATGGTCCAGCCCTGCCTCTGTTAAGTCAGCCCAGACAGACCCATCTTTTTGCTTGTAAAAAATATCTCGTGATAACCCTTCTTCAACCACTTTCTTGCCCAGTAGGTAGGTTTGTGACTCATAGTAGGTCTTGTCAAACGTGATCCCCAGCTGCCGGTAAGTAGCTTCAAAGCCTTGGTAGACCCAAGTGTTCATGGTTTCCCACAAAGCCCTTACAGCTTCATCCCCCTGCTCCCACTTTTGCAGCATCTGCTGGGCCTCGAGGAGAATGGGCGCCTCCTTAGCAGCACGGTCTCGATCACCCAGCTGTTCAACCAGGGCAGCTACTTGCTCTTTATAAACCTGGTCAAACTTGACATAATACTTACCTACTAAATGATCTCCCTTAATGCCTGCTGTGGCAGGGGTCTCTCCTTGGCCAAATTGTTGGTAAGCCACCATGGACTTACAAATATGGATGCCGCGGTCATTGACTAGGTTGACTTTGTACACCTCGTAGCCTGATGCCTTCAGGATTTCAGCCACCGCATGGCCCAAAAAATTATTCCGCAAATGCCCCAGGTGCAAGGGTTTGTTGGTATTGGGAGAAGAAAATTCAATGACCACTTTTTGTCCGTTCGGAGGAGCCCACCCAAAGCGCACATTGCTAACCATAGCCTCCAACTGCTTTAGCCACACTTTGTCAGCCACGACGAGGTTCAAGAAGCCTTTAACAACATTGAAATCTACCACCAACGTGCTATGCGCCTTGAGCCAACTCCCTAGCTGCCTGGCTACTGCCTCAGGCCGCTGCTGACAACGGCCCGCCCAAGGGAAAGTGACAAAGGTATAAGCACCTTCAAATTCTTGGTGCGTAGGCTGCAGGGAGAGGTCTGACGGGAATATGGTAAGCCCAAACTCCTGCTGAAAAGCCTGTTGGATCGCTGTGATGAGTTGTTGCTCTATGTACACCAATGATTTTAGTTAGAAATTATTAACATGGGCCAGGAAATTTTAATCCAAGAGCGCAAACAGGCTGGCCGCGTTCCCTCAGCGCTGACTTTTTGGGTGGTAGACAAAAGGTAACAACTGACTTACAGCGGCCAGATGAACAAATGTGTAGAGATAGCAGCATCAGCAACAGTCTACAAATGAGAAGCACAAGATCGATGATCTAGCCTCATCCCGCTAGGTGTCAAAAATACTATTATTCATTAAATAGGTAGGCAGAAAATACCCGAGGAAATATTGAAGACTATGAAAATTGGTTTACTTTCTGATACCCACAACTGGCTTGATGACCAGGTGTTCCATTACTTTGAAGATTGTGATGAGGTATGGCATGCAGGTGACATTGGCCACCTAGCAGTGGCCACAAAACTGGCTGCTTTCAAACCACTTCGGGCAGTACATGGCAATATCGATGGACAAGACATACGCAGGCAATCCCCCCAAAATTTACGTTTTGTATGCGAAGGCTTACAAGTATGGATCACCCATATAGGTGGCAAGCCGCCCCGCTACACACCCATGGTCCTTACTGCTTTGAGTAAAAAAATACCAGACATATTTGTGTGTGGCCATTCCCACATCTTGCGTGTCATGCACGATCCTAAACACCCACCACTGCTCTACCTCAACCCCGGTGCTGCGGGCAAGGAAGGATTTCATCAGGTGCGTACCTTACTCCGCTTTACACTACAAGACAAAAAGATCAGTCACATGCAGGCCATCGAGCTAGGCAAAAGGGGGTGAACCCCTATCTTTACGTTTAATTGCTTACCCAAGAATCCTGATGGAGTTCATCGATACCCACGCACATCTTTATGCCCAGGCATTTGCAGCAGAGATAGATCAAGTCGTGGCGCGCAGCCGAGACCAACATGTACGTAAAATCTACATGCCCAATATCGACCTGGGCACGATATCGGGTATGCTGGCACTGGAAGCTAAGTATCCAGACTTGTGCGCTGCCATGATGGGCATTCACCCCTGTTATATTGGTCGGGATTTCCAAAAGCAGCTGGCACACGTAGAAACTTGGTTAGCCAAGCGTCCGTTTGCAGCCATCGGAGAAGTCGGTATTGACTTGTACCGAGACAAGACCTACCAAGCGCAACAAGAGGAGGCACTGGCTATACAGCTCAACTGGGCCCGACAATACCAGCTTCCTGTAGTCATCCATTGCAGGGCAGGCATGCAAACCACCTTGCATTTACTCGAAAAGCACCAAGATGGAAACCTCAAAGGAATTTTTCACTGCTTTAGCGGCAGCTTACAAGAAGCAGAACGCATCATCGCACTAGGCTTCTACCTGGGCATTGGAGGCATTGTCACCTTTAAAAATGCAGGCTTAGATCAAATAGTTGCAACCATCGGCCTGGACTACCTAGTATTAGAGACTGATTCGCCTTACCTGGCACCTACGCCCCATCGTGGTCAACGGAACGAGCCCGCTCACCTACACCATATCGCGGCAAAGATAGCTGTCCTCAAAACAATCGATTTGGAGACAGTAGCCCAGGTGACAACGGCCAACGTCATGGATGTATTCAAAGGCACCAAATTGTAACACGATTGCTTAACTTCACCCCATGCTACTTGCATAACTGGAGTGGTGGCCGAGTGGTTGAAGGTGCTCGCCTGGAAAGTGAGTGTGCCTTGAAAAGGGCACCGGGGGTTCGAATCCCTCCCACTCCGCTTATTATATCGGGCAATCGGGGCATTGGTGCATCGAGCGATAAACAGACTAATAATTACTTGCGCATTGATGCATACCTATATCTCCTTACTCAGAGGCGTCAACGTAAGCGGTAAAATAAGCTACCCATGATCGCCCTGAAAGACCTCTATCAAGTGTTGGGATGCATGCATGTGACTACCTACATTCAAAGCGGCAATGTTATCTTGCAGGCAGCAAGCAGCATCAAGGAACTAGAACACAGCCTTAGCCGGACCATTGAAGAAAAGTTTGGTTACACTGTCCCAGTACTTGTACGAGAGGCTTCTTTCTTCAGCAGCATCGTTACACAAAATCCTTTTAAGGACTGCGATAATAGCACACTGTATGTCACCCTGCTGGGTGATGCAGCCCACCAAGCACAGTTAATACACCTAGAGGAACGTACCATAGAGGGTACGGATCGGTTTAGTGTACAAGGGGATGTAGTGTATGTGCATTGCCCTGGTGGCTATGGAAGAACCCTGTGGAATAATAGCTTCTTCGAAGCCAAGGAAAAGACATGGGCCACGACACGTAATTGGAAGACAATCTGTAAGCTTATTGAGCTCGCTATGCACCTACCATGACTAACAGCAGAACGGTCTGCTTACGTGGCGTAACAACAGCGTGACTCACTGAGTTCAAAGAAAGATCAGCACTAAAACACTAAAGATGAAGCATGCTCGTCACTACGACTACCGAACCATAGAGCGCAAGTGGTATACCTACTGGCTGGAACATGGCTTCTTTCATGCTACCCCCAACCCTGATCGGGAGCCTTACACGGTGATCATGCCACCGCCCAACGTGACGGGCAGTTTGCACATGGGGCACGTCTTAAACAATACCCTGCAAGACGTCTTGGTTCGCAAAGCGCGCATGGAAGGCAAGGTAGCTTGCTGGGTACCCGGCCTTGATCATGCCTCCATTGCTACAGAAGCCAAAGTCGTGGCCATGCTCCAAAAGCAAGGCATCGCTAAAAGCGACCTGACGAGGGAGGAGTTCTTGCAGCATGCTTGGGCCTGGAAGGACAAGTATGGCAGCATCATCTTGGAGCAGCTTAAAAAACTAGGTGCGTCGTGCGATTGGGAGCGTACTTGTTTTACCCTAGACAATGGCCCTGCCAAAGCGGTACAAACCATATTTATCAGGCTTTACGAGCAAGGTTATATTTACCGAGGCACGCGAATGATCCACTGGGACCCAGCAGGCAAGACTGCCCTTGCTGACGATGAGGTGATTTATAAAGAGGTACAGACAAAGCTGTATTACATTCGTTATGCAGTGGTGGGACGTGATGAGCATGTAACCATTGCTACCACACGGCCAGAAACTATCCTGGGCGACACCGCTGTCTGCATCCATCCCCAAGACTCTAGGTACCAACACCTGCAAGGCCAGCAAGTCTTGGTACCACTTGTTAATAGGCCTGTTCCCGTGATTGAAGATACTTACGTGGATCCGGCATTTGGCACAGGTTGCCTCAAAGTGACTCCTGCACATGATATGAATGACCATGCCTTGGGGCAAAAGCACTACCTGGCCACCATTGACATCTTCAACGAAGACGGCACCTTAAATGAGGCAGCTGAGTACTATGTGGGTGAGGATCGTTTTGTAGTACGTCAAAAAATTGTCCAACAACTCGACGCTGAAGGCTACCTAGTCAAAACTGAAGCGCATACCCACAACGTGGGCTTCTCAGAACGGACCGATGCCGTAGTAGAGCCACGCCTTTCTACCCAATGGTTCGTAAGAATGGATACCTTGGCTATTCCTGCTCTAGAGCATGTGTTGGATGGAACCATCCGGTTTCACCCTGCCAAATTTCAGAACATGTACAAAACATGGCTGGAAGAAGTTCGAGACTGGTGCATCTCTAGGCAGTTGTGGTGGGGACACCGTATTCCTGCTTATTACCTACCAGATGGTAGCGTGGTGGTGGCGCAAGACAAGACAACAGCCCTGAAAAAAGCCCAAGAAAAAACAAGTAATCTAACGCTGACCGAGGCAGATTTGTGCCAAGACAAAGACGTACTCGACACATGGTTCTCTTCTTGGCTGTGGCCTCTTAGTGTTTTTGACGGTATTCAACATCCTGATAATCCAGACTTCTGCTACTTCTACCCTACCAAAGATTTAGTGACTGCTCCGGAGATTATTTTCTTCTGGGTAGCTAGGATGATTATGGCGGGCTATGCCTTTCGAGGCATGCCTCCTTTTAGAAATGTGTATTTTACGGGCATTGTACGCGACAAACAGGGTAAAAAAATGTCTAAGTCGTTGGGCAATTCACCAGAGCCGATGACCCTCATTGAGCAATACAGTGCTGATGGTGTTCGAGTAGGCATGCTCTTAAGTGCCCCTGCTGGCAACGACCTCCTGTTTGATGTCAAGTGCTGCGAGCAAGGCAGAAATTTTACCAACAAAATATGGAATGCTTTTCGTCTTCTCCAACGCTGGGAAACCACGGAACAGCCCGAAGCAACCCACACAGCAGCCATGCAGTGGTTCCAGGCCCGGTTAGACCAAGTGCTCGAAGAAGTCAATGCTCACTTCCAGCAGTTCCGCATCTCGGATGCGCTCATGGCCCTCTATAAGCTGGTTTGGGACGATTTTTGCTCGTGGTACCTAGAGATGATCAAGCCCGTCCATGGCCAATCCATAGCTGCCAGTGTCTATGCTGCCACTGAGGGCTTCTTTGAATGTCTTCTCAAACTACTGCACCCATTCATGCCCTTCCTTACTGAGGAGCTCTGGCAACAGGTCCGGCCACGGCAATCCCTAGACTGCCTCATCGTAGCACCTTGGCCCCAATCAGCAGCCTATGACACCACTATACTTCACCATGCTACTGCGTCTTTTGAACTGGTAACTACCCTCAGGAGTTTGAGAAACCAAGCCTTAATCTCGCCTAAAAAGTGCCTAACGCTGTATATTCTGGACACAGAAGCACCTTGCTGGCTCACCCCCTTTGCTACCTACGTCAAAAAGCTTGCGCATTTGGTCGACATTATTTCTGTCCAGGATGAGCCACAAGACGCCACCAGCTGTGACATTCGTGGCACCACCTTTTATCTCGCTCTGGGTCAACAAGTAGATACAGCGCAGGAGAAAATACGCCTAGCAAGAGAGCTGGCCTACACCCAAGGCTTCCTAGAAAATGTCTTAAAAAAACTCAACGACAACCGCTTTGTTCAAAATGCCCCAGCCCAGGTCGTAGCCACAGAACGCACAAAACAAGCAGATGCCGAAGCCAAACGTAGGCTGCTGGAGGAACGACTTGCGCAACTTTAAAGGAATGATCAGTGATTGGTAATACGCACTGGCATAGTAACGAGGTGTAGGGGGCAATTTTTCCAGGTCAAACCAGGGAAAGTTGAAGGTACCACCGTGGTCACTTGTACCCTAAACTGAATGCATGAACAGCGCTGTAGCCCTTTCATAAGACAAAAAGCATCGCTAAAAAGGAAATCATCCATACCTCCATGAAGAAGATACAGGCACTGATTACTGCTGAAATGCTTGCATTAGAGGAACAGGTACACACATTGGTCCAGAACGATGGTCATTTGCCCCAACGGGTCGCTCAGTATGCATTTCAAGTGCCAGGCAAACAACTACGCCCTATGCTGGTGTTTTTAGCGGCAGGAGCTTGCGGAGGCATGACTGCCAAGGCCCTACGTAGCGCAGTACTAGTGACACTCCTGCACCAGGCATCACTGGCACACGATGATGTGGTAGACGAAGCCACGCACCGGCGCGGAAGGCCGGCTATCCACACCGTTTGGAATAACAAAGTAGCGGTGCTGTTTGGTGACTACCTTTTGGCAAAAAGCCTGCGCCTGGCCACGCAGCACCAAGATCATGACTTGATGGCCCTCATCGCTGAAACAGTCCAGGTTATGAGCGAGGGAGAGTTACTCCAACTGGCACAATCCCATACATACGACACAACAGAAGCGGTTTACCTAAACATTATCTACAAAAAAACAGCGCACTTGTTTGGTACTTGCTTAGCATTAGGTGCCATGGCAGCTGGAGCCCCCGTAGCACAAGTAGCTACCCTGCGCCAAATAGGTGAGCAAGTAGGCATAGCTTTTCAGCTAAAAGATGATTGGCTAGACTATGGCACCGAAGACCTGGGCAAGCCCTTGGGCATGGACCTCCAAGAAGGCCGGCTCACTTTACCCCTTATCCATGCACTGCAGCAAGCCCCTTCTCAGAAGGGAAAGGAAATTTTGCATACTCTCAGGCATTCCCAGCACCATCCTCAACGGCAAAAAGAAATCCTGGCCTTTGTCAGACAATCTCCAGGCATGGGCTACACCCAAAAAATGATGCTTCAGTACCAACAAAAAGCCCTTCAGATCCTAGCCAACACGGTCACTTCACCCTATCAGGAAGCACTTTGCACACTCATACAATATATTTAGACGATTCTATTGGAAAATTCTTGCAAATCAACCTTTATTTACTGTAACTGGGTATGCATCCTAGTTTTTCTATAGTGTCGTTACGCCTAAGATCCAGGATTAACCAAGTATAGAAAATGAATTATCTCAGTATAGACTACCTGATCGTTTATGCCTTTTTACTCCTTACCCTCGTTATTGGCTTCTTGGCTGGCAGAGATATTAAAGACATGCGGGGGCATGCCATTGCGAATAAGCAATTTGTCTTCCAAAAATTTACCTTTACCGTTATTTCTGCTGATGCACGTAAGATCAAAAAGGTAGCGATAGCCCTCGAAAAAAATGGTGCCGAGGAAGATGTATAAATCCTAGAAGCGCCCCAAAAAGCATAGTCACCCTCCTATGGCAGAGGGTATACACAACTTGCCCACACAGGTACTGCGCACCAACTGTACTTCGAAGTTTCAAATAGACCACCTATCTCGTTTATCTACGTTTTTTCTATAAAAAATTTTACCAAGGTAAATGCCTCTTTGGCACCTACCCCACGTAAGCCTAGGGGCAAGACACGTTACTCGATCCAGCCTGAGGATCAAGGGGCCATACAGCTCTTTGTGCAGCCCGGAGTGGGCCAGCAGGCATCCCTGGGTCAAAAGGGCGGTCAACTCCAGTAGGGCTGCAAGCGCCATTACCTGACTGATTTCAAAGAGGGCTTAATCTTCTCGGTACATACGGCAACGGCTAATACCTGGGATAACCAGTACCTAGATGCCTGTCTGGGTAAGGTGAGCCTACCTGCAGAGTGTTGTGTACTAGGAGACACACGAGTTAACTAATAACTATGCTGCAATAGGCTCTTATTGTACAAATATGTCGCTTTTATTAAAAATTGCTTTACTTTATTAGGATTATTTGAGCGTATTTATTACATTTTTGCAATCCAAATGTATGGAGAAACTAAAACCTATCACTCTTATGAAGACAATAGAGAATGACATGGCTCCGAAAAGTTCTTATGAGGCAGGAAGTTACATCGTAACTGTTGCTATCGGCACGCCAATAGAGGCTTAGTTGTATGGGGCTTGGGATTAACAATGTAATCCTAGGCTCCATTTTTTAATTACTATGTCATGAAAGAAGAAAAGTTGCCAGCGCATCAAAAGTATTCCGACGTAATACGGAAATTCTCTGCGGATGCTGTGGAAAGGATAGATAAAGAGCTTTATCCTGTATGCGAAGACTTGGTAGACCATTTGGTTACCGACATCTATGGGTTTTCTTATAAAAGACCGCATATAGACATACGAGTAAGGCATTTGATCTCGCTAGGAGTGCTTACTGCTATGGGCGGTTGTGAGCCCCAACTAAACTTCCAACTAGAAGCAGCACTTAATTTGGGCATACCGCCTGATGAAGTCAAAGAAGTATTTATTCAGGTAGCTGTCTTTGCTGGAAATGCACGCGCCATCAACGCAGCAAATATTTTTCATAAGATATTGATGCAACGCAATAGTGATGGAAAGAATACGAAGCAGTAGAGCTTTTGCAAGCTACTTACTACTTGATGTTGCCATGGAAAGTGCTTTCCGGTCAGTGCAACTCTATGTAACCTGGTGGTTTCTGCAAAGTCATGATATGACCGTTGGGTTATCTGTTACACTGGCTATCGTGTCGTTTTTTAATACCATCTTCATTCCTATATCAGGCACTTGGAGCAATAAAGTTCCCTTACCCAACTACATTGCACGAACCGTCCATTTAGGATGTTTTACCTTGGTCTCCTTGTTGATAGCTCTAAGACTGCTGGAGGACACCAACTATTCGCTATGGGTACTAATAATTCTTATGGTCTTCTTGGGTATCGCTACGGCTTTACTTAGGCCTCTATCCATGAAGGTGATCAATGGCCTTTTTCAAGGAGAAGTAGCAATAAGCAAAGCGTATCAAACAAAGTATTCTCTTGCTATTCTAAATATTTTGCTGGGCCCCACCTTGTCTGGGTTTATGATAGAGGCCTATGGGGGGAAAGCTCCTCTTGTGTGCGCTTTTCTTTTTTGTGGATTAGCGTGGTTAGGAGCTACTATTTTCAAAAATACGAGTCTTAGCTGTTTCGGTAAATTTTCAGTGTATAAAGCGACTAGGGGTGGGTGGATGACTGAACTTATACGTGGTTTTCAGCTCAGTTTTTACGTTAAAGAAGAGAGAGCTATTGCCATCATGTCTATCCTTCTCAATTGCTTTTTTTCTCCTTTCATGTTCTTACTGCTCCCTGCTGTAATGATACAACTCCATGCATATACTCTTCGGGAGGTAGGACTCATCGAGTTGTGCTTGGGAGTTGGTATCGTTATTTCCTGCACAGACCATGTTACTTCATTCGTTAAAAGAAAACTGAGTCTCTACCACGCCTGTTTGCTCTATATCACCATGCTTACCGGTTCTTTTTTTCTTTTTTCTATGTTGTCTAACGTGCTGCTCCTATGCTTCGCGGGAGCGATTATGGGGGCTGCACTGAATTCATTTAACGTTGTGGTCAATGCAAGAAGATTACATTGCATACCAACTTCTCATCAGGCGATTATGGAGGGGTGTTTTGTCTTTCTATGCACTGCCGCTGTACCAGTTGGTTTTATACTTACAGGCACCCTTATGCGCATATTCTCATCACAGAAAGTTATAGGTATTTACGCTTCTATTTGTGTCTCTCCGGTGTTGTTCTTGTATGCCTCTGTGAGTGCCAAAAGAATGTTTCAACCCAATGTTCAGGCAGATTACTACGCCAAACAATATCCTGAGCTCTTTCATTGCTTATGAAATATCACTTCCTACCAGATCCTGAAACGTTAGCTGCTATGGTTGATGCCTTTAAAGAAAAACTTCAGGATAGTTATAGAAAGCTGTTGACTACCATATACGAAGAAACAGGTCATCAACAGTCACAGATTATCTTAGAAAAGATAATAGCGCTACCTAAGAAAAACTTTTCATCGATCCTTACTTTCTATTATCACCACACAGTTAGGGCCATTAATGAAGGGGAGTATATCCCCAAACTACTATCGGACCTTGATCTCGTACTAGCCTTTGTGAAGGAAGAAGATAACAAGAGCTCATTTGTAGTGTACGAAACAATGCCCGATACAATTTCTCATGCAATTTTGAAGACAATGGGGAATTCAATAACTAATTATAATATTTTGCTAAGAGGATTGCCAAAAACAGAAGAGATCCAAGCAAAGCAGCGTTTAGAGCAGGGTGTGAAATATCTCTGGCACAGTTGTCCTAAGATGCTGGAAAATATTCAAGAACTCGTTCATCAAATATTTTTTGTGGGGAGTGATTGTCCACAAAAACACTGTGCTCTTTCCTTAACGAGTGCTGTGACACAAGGCATGGTTTTTATCAATGGAGTGTATAATCCTAGTTGGGTTTTTTTGTTAGACAAGTATATACACGAAGCTGCGCATGCGTATCTCTTTTTAATTAATCAAGAAGAACTACTCGTATTGAATGATCCAAAAGAACTATACCCTTCTCCTCTAAGGCAAGATACAAGACCTATGGAAGGGGTATATCATGCACTCTTTGTATTGATGAGCCTGTTGCATGCCTTCTCAAGAATAATGGAAAAGCAAGAGCTTATGGAAAGCGATAGCAAGGAAATAATAACGCTTATGAAAATGTACTCAGCTGGTCTAGAAAGAAGTTATACTACTGTGATGCGTCAGGGAAAATTAACTCCAATAGCCAGATTTTTGTTGGAAGATGGGTATGATATGGTGTACAAATCTCAGCATAAATTGTGCCCAATTCGTAAGAATGTAACAAGAAACAATCCCTAAGGGGATATAAGATTCTTTTCTGTGCTGTTTCCACGCAAAGAAACGGCCAAAAATATGGGTCTAGCAATTGGTAGGCTACTGATAGGGGCACACGGTGGGAATTTGTTGTGTAAGACCTGTTCTATACCTGGCCAGGCCTACACAGAGTTTGTGTTAATAATCCCGCCAGCTGACATAGAAGCGCAAGAAAGCGCTGAGCCTACGTAAAACTAGCCAACCGCATGCACAACCTACGCACCATCCAGACCAAATCTTATGAGAGCCGACGCAGGACTGCTGAGGAGACGCTGCTCTTCTTTGTGCCCTTGGCCAAGTACTTAGGCCTCAGTGAGGCTACCGAAGAACTTAAACATAGAAGCTTTGATGTGCTGGGGAAATAGAAAAACCATGGCAAAAAGAAGATGCACAGGAAACAGAGAAAAGAAGGCAGTAACTATCGCCTCTCCCTCCTCTGGCAACTTCTGGAGTTCCTCAGGGGTTCAAGCCGGTGGCGTGGTCCACGCCCAAATTGATGCTTCAGTACCAACAAAAAGCCCTTCAGATCCTAGCCAACACGGTCACCTCACCCTATCAGGAAGCACTTTGCACACTCATACAACATATCATCTAGCAAGTTTTTTCCTACCTCGCAATAAAAATCTTGACAAAGATCTTGATAATAATTTTATATTTTTTTAGACTGTGAACCAGTAGGTTCGTAACCCTTTAAAACAAGAAGATAGTTATGTCACTTATGAAAATTGATCAGGAGAGTATGTTCCCTAGCCTTGCGCCGCTCTGGGAAGATTTCTTTGGTAAGGATATCATGGAAAGGGCTGGCTGGAGAGGCGCGTCTAGCATGCCTGCTGTTAACATTGAAGAAAACCCCCAGGCCTTTGAAGTAACCCTGGCAGCACCGGGTTTGCAGCGAGACGATTTTGTCATTGAGCTCCACAATGGAGTGCTGACTGTGTCCTCGAAAAAAGAGGAAAAACACGAAGAGCATGATAAAAAAGGAAAGTATACCCGAAGAGAGTTTAGGTATCATGCCTTTAGCAGGTCCTTTACACTGCCCAAGGAAGTGGATGCAAATAAGATAGAAGCCAGTTATAAAGATGGTATCCTATCCATCCATCTTCCTAAAAGGGAGCCAGGAAAGGAGCAACCAGTTAAACAGATCACTATCAAGTAAGAAAACCTAAACAGGTTGGGTTGCTAGGGGGCGCGTCAGCAGCCCCCTTGTTTTGCTCAGGGTCGGTCCACACCACGGCCCCAATCTACGCTTTTTTTTCTGGACGCATTTGGGGGAAGAAGATGACCTCCTGGATAGAAGCTGTATTGGTCATGACCATGGTCAACCGATCAATGCCAATACCCACGCCCACAGTAGGGGGCATGCCATAACGCAAAGCACGTAAAAAATCTTCGTCCAAAGCCATGGCTTCTGCGTCCCCTCTTTTGCCAAGTTCAAGCTGTTCTTCAAACCGCTGGCGCTGGTCCATAGGATCATTCAACTCAGAAAAGGCATTGCAGATTTCCTTACCATTGCAAATGATCTCAAAACGCTCTGCCAAAGCTGGGTTGCCACGGTGTCTTTTGGCCAACGGCGACATTTCTATTGGGTAATCTGTGATGAACGTAGGCTGAATCAGCTTGGATTCGCAATGCGCACCAAAGAGTTCATCAATAATTTTTCCTTTACCCGCCGAGGCTTCCAGGGTAATGTCTAGCTTGCGGGCCGTATCACGCAGGGCTGCCTCATCCATGTGACTCACATCAATGCCCGTAAAATGTTGAATGGCCTCAAATAGGGTATACCTTTCCCAAGGTCGCTGAAAGTTGATGGTATGTTGGCCTACCTGTATCTCGGTGGTGCCATGGAGATCCAAGGCTACCTTTTCAAGCAGTGCTTCTACCTGATCCATCATCCACAGGTAGTCTTTGTAGGCTACGTACACTTCTAGCATCGTAAACTCAGGGTTATGAAACCGCGACATGCCTTCATTGCGGAAGTCTTTTGCAAACTCATAAACCCCTTCGTACCCTCCTACGATGAGCCTTTTTAGGTACAATTCATTGGCAATGCGCAAATACAATGGCGTGTCTAGGGTATTGTGGTGGGTCTTAAAAGGACGAGCGGCGGCTCCACCATAGATAGGCTGCAGAATAGGGGTCTCTACTTCTAAATACCCTTGTGCTTCTAGGTACTGCCGGATAGAACGAATGAGCCGAGCACGCTGGATAAACGTTTCCCGTATGTGAGGGTTAACAATTAGGTCTACATAACGTTGTCTATAACGCTGCTCAGGGTCCGTAAAAGCATCATAAGTTTTCTGAACACCCTGCTCTACTACTTCTTTGACATAGGGTAAGGGTTTCAGAGCCTTGGTCAGCAAGGTCAGGTGTGTAACATGTACAGAGACAGTCCCCATTTTGGTCTTGAATACATGACCATGCACTCCTACGATATCACCCATGTCCATCAGTTTCTTAAAAACTGTGTTGTAGAAGGTTTTGTCCTTGTCTGGGCACAGGGTGTCCCTGTGCACATACAACTGAATCTTTCCACTGGCATCTTGCAGTTCAGCAAATGAAGCTGAGCCCATGATCCTTCGGCTCATCAGCCGTCCTGCCATCACTACCTGCTGGTAACATGCTGGATCGGTAGGATAGTTGACTAGGATGTCTTGGGCAGTTGTGTTGGTGGCAAAGGTGGCGGCTGGATAAGGATTGATACCCATCGCTTCGAGTTCTTCCTTTTTTTGGACTCTTACAATTTCTTGCTCGCTCAGGAGGGTGGTCATAGTAACTGGGGTATGGATATGTTGAGAAGCACTGTAGCCAGGACCTGGTAGCTATGCTTTATATGGACATTACAAACGCTTGTGACTAATTACCAAGAACGGCACAAGGATGCCGGACTCAATCCAGTAGCCAAGTTGCCTGGTTTTTAGCCACTCCGCTACCATATCCACTTTCTTCTTGGTGGCAGAGAGGGAAAAAGTTTAAATTGTGCACGCTTGCGCACACGCCTACTAACGTAGATGCTCTTTTACGAAACTCTTCACCTTTTCGGCGCTTTCCCTGATAGGACGCTCATACTCCTTGCGTAGCCTTCCTGCTTGTTTTTTTAGGATTTTCTGAATCCTACTTTTGTCCTCGTCACCTACCAAGACACCGAGCACGGCACCTACCGCCATGCCCGCCATAAAAGATATAAGATCTCTTTTCATAACCGATTGTTCTATGGATTGAAATTTACCGTCTCCTCACGCAAAGTAGCGAAAATCGTTGCCAGTTACCACACTCTTTAAGTGATTTTTCCCTCCTTTTTACGGCATCAACAACGCACTGGATCACCACAAAAGGAGCCCTTTTGGACTAAAAAAGCATTTTTAGAGCAGACAGAGACCGTGTTAGCAATCAATCACAAGAGCACCATGATACAGTTATTTGAGCATCTGAGGGGAGTTTGGAAGCTCCAGCAGCATTTGGGCACACAAGGGTACATGCAAGGCATGGCCCGTTTTCAGACATGGGACACAGGGGTGTTGTATTATCAAGAACAGGGTATGGCTACTTTTGGCAATAGTAAAGCGATGCCTGCTTACCGTACGTATGCTTACGTGTATGACCAGGGCACTATAGCAGTCCATTTTTGGGACCAAGAACAAAAGTAACCTGCTGGGCTATTGCATACCTTGCAGTTTCATAGCACCAAGACTATTAGCCAGGTGCTCGTTGGCAACAGGTACACATGGGTGCGCTGATGATGTTGACAAGGCGTGCTACACGTTTGTGAACCGTCAATATTTTCAATTAACCTATCAGGTGCAGGGCCTCAGAAAGGTTATACTATAGACGCATTGCAGTAAAGTAACAGACATGTCATGACTCCCCTAGACAGCACGACACAATACAAGAAAGCGGTGTCAGTTCTTTGGTTATTCTCTTGACTTTCTTTTGCTTTTTCCTTCTGCTTTCATTGCCTCTGCCAAGCGTAACTGGAACCTAGACTTCTTTTTATCCTTGTTCTTCTCCTTGTTCTCCTCCAGCTGCTTTTTTATTTTCTCCTCATCTACAAACCACTTGATTAAACTCTGTTGACCAGAGGTTATTAAGTTAGAGACGAGGTAATACAGGCTCAGGCCTGCAGGGAAGCTGTTTAGAATGAACATAAAGGTAAACGGCATCATATAGGTCATGAGCTTCATAGGCCCTTGCACAGGCGTCAATTGGTTGTTAGACCAAGTATAGAGTATGGTAGAAGCAGTCATGAGCAAGGTAAACAAGCTCACATGACTTCCGTAGGCAGGTATGCTGAAAGGCAGGTGAATGATCGCATCATAGGTAGACAAGTCACTGGCCCATAAAAAGGCCTGTTGGCGCAACGCGATGGCGTTAGGGAAGAAATTGAACATGGCCAACAGAATGGGCATCTGCAACAGCACAGGAATACAACCACTTAGTGGGTTAATACCCATCTCCCGATAAAGGCCCATCTGCTCCATCTGTATCTTTTGCATATCTTCCCCATGCTTGGCCTTGAGGGCATCTAAGGCGGGTTTTAAAACCCGCATCTTAGCCATAGCAATGTAGGACTTGTAGGAAAGGGGCAACAGTAGGAATTTGATGAGGACGACGAGTAGAATAATGATGATGCCGTAATTGCTGATGTACTGCTCTAGAAAGGCAAAGACAGGAATAATCAAGAATCGGTTGATCCAGCGTACCACTGGCCAGCCTAGCGAAATATTCTTGGAGAAGCCTTTGGTAACTTGATCGAGCGTCTGGTAGTCGTTGGGGCCAAAATAAAATGTGAATTGTCCTTTTTTTTCTTGTTTTGGGTCAGTATCTGGCAGTGTTAAGAAGACCTTTGCTTCTTTAACAGTAGCCATGCTTTGGAGTGTTGGCGTTGTGGCTATGTAACCACTTGCAAAAGCTTCCTGGGCAATGATGCCTGCAGTAAAAAAGCGTTGTTTAATTCCCACCCACTGGATAGGACTTGGTAACAATTTCTCTTGCTCCTGCTCTGAACCCTCTTTAAGAGCATCAAACTTATTCTCGGCCAGATAATAATTGATCGTTGTTTTGTTCCGACATGCTTGAATATCTTTTTCTGCACGTTTGATAAGATTATGCCACACAAATTGGATAGGCTCCTGCCCTAGAAATGCGTCCAACCCCACCATTTCCCACCTATGAGTTAACGTATAGCCCTTTCCTGACAAAGCAAAGACTTGTCGTATGTACTGACCAGGACTTATGGGCAGAGTGAAAGTGGCTGTTGCCAAGTCGGTCTCTTCTACGTTTTGGTCTTGCGCTGTTGTTTCGAAGAACAAAGCATTGGTATTAAGTTGCGTCCCATGCGTAGTCAACTGAAAGCCCATCGTGCTGCTCTGCGCGTCTAGCAAGGTAAGGGGTTGGTTTTTATGGTCTTGATAATGTTTGAGCACTACTTCCTTGATCCTGGCTCCTCGAGAGGTGAGCGTTACTCTCATCACTTCGTTTTCCAACACGACTTCCTTTTCTATGCCCTGCACAGCTGGTGCAAAGATGCCGTATTGTGCTAGGGAAACGGGCGTATGAGAGGCTAAGTGGGGTGCCTGCTCTTGGTGGAGCGCTGGGACTCTTTTAACAACTGTGCTCTGATTCGCTTTTGTGTGTATAGGCTGTACTGAAGGCTTGGGAGCAAAAAATTGAGCATAGGCAATGAGCATAACGGAAATGAGCGTTAAGCCTATAAGCTGATTCCTATCCATGAAAAGTGGTATTGGATGCGTTGTTGATAGCAGCGACTTACGAGTGCCTATACGGAATACACGATAAGTAGGCTAGCCTACTTATCGTTTCATGTCTTCAATCCAGAAAAAAAACGAATGGCCACTGGTCCGCAAAGTACAGCACATATCCTGCGCCCAAATCTAGGGGGTATTAGCCAACTTGCCAACTTGTACCTGACTTCTTCGAGGACTGTACAGGGTTTCGAAACTCGTTCATGCGAACCCAGGCGAGGCACTGAATGGCCTAAAAACCTGCTAGTGTCAGCCTAAAGAGCTTACTTCAAGATCACAGGCATGATCAACAGCAGTATGTCTTCGTCTGCATCTTTTTCTTTAGGAAAGATTAAGCCAGCCTTGCTAGGTCCTGAAAAATGCATCTCTACCTCTTCGGAAGACAGGCTATGCAACATCTCAATCAAAAACTTAGCGTTAAAGCCGATCTCTAGGTCATCACCCTCGTATTCACAAGTCAAGCGTTCGTTGGCTTCATTAGAGAAATCAAAATCTTCTGCAAAAACATGGAGCTCGCTCCCTGCAATGGAGAGTTTGATTTGGTGTGTAGTTCTATTAGAATAAATGGAAATTCGCTTAAGTGAACTCAGAAAACTTATCCGATCAATAGTGAGCTTGTTAGTATTATTGGCAGGAATCACATTCTCATAATCAGGATAGCGCTCATCAATCAACCGAGATACCATACTAATATTAGCCAGCTTGAAATAAACATTACTATCATTAAAGGCAATGTTTACTGTCTGGTGCTCATGCGAGAGCAGCGCGTTGAGCAACGTAAGGGTTTTGCGTGGTACAATAAACGGCTGTTGCGTGGCTACGCCTACATCTGATCTGATATAACGAACCAGTCTGTGTCCATCTGTGGCAACAAAGGTGGCACTGTCCTCGCTAAAATCCATGTAAACCCCATTCATGGCTGGCCTTAGCTCATCATTGCTCGTGGCAACAATGGCCTGGTTGATGGCCTTTTTCAACACCTTAGCATCCATGTCTACTGAAACTCCCTTTTGTACGAGCCTCAGCTGAGGGAAGTCAGTAGCATTCTCACCTGCCAATCGATATCGCCCATTGTCTGAGCTAATTTCTACACTATAGGTCCCCTCATTAATCGAGAAAGTGACAGGCTGTTCTGGCAAATTTTTTAAGGTTTCGAGCAAGATGCGTGCTGGTATAGCGATACTGGCACTTTCCTGTGCCTCTACAACCAATTCTGTAGTCATAGAGGTCTGTAAATCCGACGCAGTAACAGTAAGTTGCTTGCCATTGATCTCAAACAGAAAGTTTTCTAGAATAGGGACAACAGGGTTATTGGCAATGACGCCGCCAATGGCAGCTAGCTGCTTGGACAAAGCAGAAGAGGATACAATGAATTTCATATGAATATGATTTGACTTTTAATGGGCATACGGGGCCTGCCTGGATGATGTTTCTCATCTGTGATTGTGCAAAACGTGCACGCAAGGCCCCTAGGTACTACTGAGTTTTTTGACATGCAGTCCTCAATTTATGTATAAAAGTTAAAATTAAACACAACACATGCCCATTTAGTACTTATTTCTTCTTTTTCCTGCTGATGATCATGCATTACTAATCACAAACGGGTGTAAGCATTCTTGTACAAGTAATTCCACGACACCCCCAGCAACCCCAAGAGTAAGAGGGGCACTATTAGGTTTATGAGCTGCCACCAAATCCGCTTTTGCTCTAGCCTAACTTGGTCGAGTAACCGAATCTTTAAGGTTTTGTGCCTGAGGTTGATCAGGCCCTCTTCGTTAAGCATATAGGCCAGCGTGTTGCGCACGAAGTCTTGGTTAGCAAAGTGCTGCTGTAAAAAGGGGTCATAACCCCAGGGAAAAGGTTGTTTTTTGCGAGGGTCTAGGCCATTGAGCACCATGCTGCCACTAGCGAAGACAAGAAGCTTAGTGGGCTGGCTCTTTGGAAGAAAACTTGCTGGATCAAACCCCTCTGGCAAGAACCTATTTTTGTAGAGTGACGTAAAAGTCCCCTCGAGCAGGCAGGCCAGCGGAATGTGACCGTGGTTGTAGTGCGCTGGCTGAGGAGGTTTTCTCAGCGCTTCCAAGTCTATATGCACAGGTGCTCCCAATTTTCTGGAATGCTGAGAAGTAAAAACTAGCGGTGTGCACGTTACACCCTGTGCCTGGATCATGTCAATACTGCTGGAAAACTGCGGATAAAGCACGTCCATATTTTTGGTCACCAAATGATCTGCAAAACAGTTGAGAAGCGGGAAAAAATGCCAAGGAAGTAGCTTCAACTGAGGCTGGTTGCCCAGATTGCCCACTACCACTGGATACACTCCAGAACACAGGTCCTGTACCAAGTCGGGATTAATCCTAACACCATATCTGAACAACTGGTCATCCAAACCTATGTCCAAAGGAAGGGCAAAAGCTTCGTGCTTGCTCAAGCTCTCCATGTTGATGCGCAACCTATCTAAGAAAAAGAGTATCATACCTCCCTGCATGATGTACTGGTCGAGCAAGTACTTTTCCCTCTCAGAAAAGGGTTGTTGTGGCTTGGTAATGAGCAACGCATCGTAAGCTACTAATACTGATTGGTCTGAAAAATCAAGGGTATGGAGCACATAGTGCTCTTCCAAAGCATTGATCAGCCCACTGAGCTGTCTGAGATCGGGTGCACCATGTCCTCTGAGCAACGCTATTTGCTTGCGTTGGGTACGCACTAATTTTTCAATGGCATTGGCCAATTCATATTCCAACCCTTCCATCGATTGGTTGATCATCTGTGCTGGACTAACCATTTTATTGCCTCTGAGCAGCAATACTCCCGCCTCTTGCCCCTTATAAGTCAACAACGTACTAGGAAAAATGAGCTTTTCTACACGCTGCCCCTTTTCCTGTAGGTACAGATGGGTAGGCTGAATGCCTTGTGCTGACATCTTCAGAAGACAATTCTTTTTTTGCTCGGCTGGCGCTTTATCCAAGTCTATAAATTCGTAGCGGAGCTGGTGGTGGGCATATACATTACATTCTTCCAGTAGCTCTTGGGTAGCCCGTTTTAGCTGCTTAAAGCCTGTGGGCAAGTCACCTGTGAGGTACACTTCTACATGCATCTCTTCCTCCAATTCATTTAAAAGATTTTGGGTAGCCGGATGAATGCTGTACCGTTGGTCTTCGGTCAGGTCGATCCGAAAGTAAAATCGACTCCCCAGGAAGTACATGAGCCCCACCCCTGCCAGCAACAGCAAGCCATCAACCATATACCTAAAAAAGTGGCTTTTCATGTCCTGTAGTTGAGCACCAGGCCAGTAGCAAAAAGAAAAACTACCGTCATGCTTGCAAAATAGAGCAGGTCGCGTGTGTCAATGACCCCCCTGCTCAGGGCTTCATAATGATAGTGTATACCTAACTGGGCAATCAAGAGCGCATAGCTTTTCCACGTCTGCAAGGTGATCCAGGCATCAAACCCTTGATACAGCAAAAAGCAAGTCAGCACACCGAATAGAAAAGCAACAATCTGGCGCTTAGTCAGTGACGAAGCCAAAAGCCCTACGGCCGCAAATACTGCTGCCAGCAACATCAAGCCCATATAAGCACCTATCACTGCAGCTGTGTCAATGTTACCAGGAGGACTTCCCAAACAATAGACCGAAAAGTAATAAATGCTGCTGAAGAGTAACGTCAGCAAGATGATGATAAGACTAGCCAAGTATTTACCTAGAATAATATACGTGAGAGACAGCGGAGTCGTCAGCAAAATTTCGAGTGTGCCTACGCTTTTCTCCTCAGCCAAGGAGTGCATCGTAATAGCAGGGACCAGGAACATGAATATGTAAGGACTAAAGCGAAAAAGCGTTTGCATGTCTGCATAACCCTCATCTAGGACGTTGGTTTCTGGGAATATCCACATACACAGCCCCATTAAAAGCAAGAAAAAGCCTATAATGACATACGCCATCAACGAACTGAAAAAAGCATTAAGCTCCTTTTGAACAATAGTGAACATGTTTCAAAATAAAAAGAGTGGTTCATACTGATGATTCCCTATTCAAGTTGCCCTCAGGGTCCGCCTCGCATGGTACGGTAAGTTGCCTAAATATTTCTTCCAAAGAGCTTTTTTGTCGCTCCAGGCCTAGCAAGGTCAATCCCTTTTCTTGCGCAAAGTGGAACAGAGCTTCTCGTAGGTCTTGGTCACGGCTAGCATCAATGATGTATTTGTTTTCAGACAGGGCTTGCACCCACTGCACACCATTGATCTGCTCTAGCATCGTGCCAAGGTGCAGTTCTTTAAATTCTACGACCACCCGACCATTGCTTTGGGCAGCAAGCTGTGCTAGCGTATCGTGCACAATCATTTTACCGTGATCAAGAATCAGTACCTGGTCACACAATGCTTCTACTTCTTGCATAATGTGCGTAGAAAGGATGACGGCTTTGTCGTGGCTGACTTCTTTAATTAATGCCCTTATCTCACGCAATTGGTTAGGGTCTAAGCCAGTTGTAGGCTCGTCCAAAATTAACACCTCAGGATTGTGCATGAGTGCCTGGGCCAGGCCTATTCTTTGGCGATAGCCCTTGGAGAGGGTACGCAACTTTTGGTTTTGCATTTTGGCAATGCCACACTTATCTATAACTTCTTGCGAACTTGCTAGGCACTGCTTGTGCCGCAAGCCACGGATACTGCCCATGAAGCGAAGGTACTCGTGCACGTACATGTCCAGGTAGAGCGGATTGTGTTCCGGCAAATAACCTATGTGCTTTTTGGCTTGTTGGGGGTGCGTGCTGACATCATACCCCCCCACCCGAACTGTTCCTTGCGAGGGCCTGAGACACCCAGTAAGCATCCTCATGGTTGTGGACTTGCCCGCCCCATTAGGTCCTAAAAAGCCTAGAATTTGCCCCCTGGCTAACTGAAAGGAAAGTTGGTGTACCACAGTTTGCCCACGAAAGCGCTTATAAAGTTGATTAACTTCTATGGGAAAAATCATATGCTTCATAAAATTAATACCCAGTAGCGACATTGATGCTTTTTAGGTAAAATTTCAGGTTAAGGGTAGAAAATCCATCCGATCCAAGTCAAAGGCCTTGTTAAGAATTTCGTTTGCAAGAGCATGAGAGAAGACTTGAATTTGTTTGCATTAGTTTGCGCTTTGCATGATAAATTTGTAGAATAGGGAAGATTCCGATGGTTTTGTGATATTGCTAATTGTTCAATAGGCACGTGCTCATGCTTAATTTTCCCTAGAAATGGGATGAGCCAGCATGATTGCAAGGAAGTATTTTCCGCTGACTATAAAGTGTTCATTTAGACGATTTTACGCCCTGCAAAACTCCCGAAGTTTTTTAAGGTAGCTCAATACTAAACGACCAACATCATGAAGAGATTTTTATTATTGCTGGGGATGCTCAGTTTTTGCTTGTCAAGTTGTAGTCCTGGGAGTGGAACCAACCATACCCCATCTTCAAATGCGTCAAATGCGTTATCAGGGATAGACCAGCTGATTGCGCAGCACGATGGGGACATGGACCCGGGAAATAATGAGCACCAAGCTTTTAAGTCTGTGCTGCAAGGCCTGAAAGATGGCACCATGGGCATCAATGATGCGTTTGTTCGCAGTGGTACAAATGGAGGCCAAAAATGCCAAGCGCAGTACAAATGGAATGCACGGAATGTGGATGGCAAGCCCCAAGAGTGGCAGACCTTTCTAATTCACATTGTGGAACGAGGATGTACCCCAGGAAATCACATTCCCTACTTCGAGTATGCCAAGGCTCAAAATGCAAACTTTAGAATCTGGGACATGTATGGCAGATCCCTCCTACATTTGGTCTTAGATTTCGACACCCCCTATGACGAGTCAGATCTAACATGGCTCTTGGAGAATACAGAGGCAAAAGATTTGATCAATGCAAAAACGAAAGAGGAAGGAAATCCAGCACAGGAAGGAGACGGCACCAAACCGCTGGAAGGTACACGCAAAAAAGCATTGCAAGATATTTTGCGTAAACATGGCGCACAACTGTAGTGGTTTGTAGGGGTTGATCACGACACTTCTTTTTGTAGGGTGTGTATCTTATATTCGCGCATCTCGTAAATTCGTTATTGTCACCAGTACATGCCCCCCCCGAAAATCACCATCGTTTCTGGTACCAACAACAAGAACTCTTTGACTGCCCAGCTGGCTGACTATTATGCAGGGCTTTTACACAAGCGAGGTGGCAGCAGCCAAGTATTGAAGCTCACTAGCTTGCCTGCCGACTTCACAGTGACTGCCCTGTATGAGAACAACGGTCAACATCCCGAATTCAACCAACTACGCACGATCATGGAAATTGCGCAGAAATACGTATTCATTATTCCTGAATATAATGGTTCTTTTCCTGGCGTTTTCAAAGCATTCATCGATGGGCTGCAGTTTCCTGACACCTTCAGAGACAAAAAATGTGCCATGGTAGGCGTATCTCAGGGACTTCAAGGGGGTGTGTTGGCCTTGAGTCACCTGACAGACATCTTCCACTATTTGAAAATGCATGTTTACCCCCTAAAACCCAGGATAAGCGGCATCCAGGACAGTCAGTTGGCAACTATTTTGGCCAATGAGCGGTATGTGCAACTGTTAGAGGAACAAGCCGAAGGGATCATCAATTATTGAGGACTGCTTTTCGTGTAACGCTATACGATCAGCAATACACCTGGTGCAACGGACGCAGTTTATGCTTTCTCCTTAGTCTCAGTGTCTTTGTTATCATCGAGCTGGTAGCGGGCAATGCCTTGCTCAGGCAAGGATGTTATCGGCTGGAGTTGGATATCTTTTCTAAGATAAGCCGGTACTTCTAGCCATTCTTTGAATTGCTCTTCGCTCATAGTTTTCTCTTTCTTCATCTCTAGTGCATCAATCCTTGCCTGCACTTTTTGTTGCAAGTGCTGTCTCTTTTGTTCTAGTGTATCGAATGCTTGCGAAGCATCTCCTGGGTCTCCAACGCCATTAATACGCATCTTTGTACGGGTAGCTACAGTACCCCTAGAAGTCCTGAGGAATTGTCTATCCGTAGGCTGCTGGCCTGATCTTCCAAAAAGGTGGGTCTGTTGGTCTAGTGGTAATGTGGTAGATGGTGCTTGGTGAATGACTGTCTCACTTTCTTCTTCAAAGCCTGTAGCGATCACCGTTACTCTAATATATTCCTCCAATTGAGGGTCGGAACCATGCCCAAAAATCATCTCCGCATCAGTACCAATCTGGTCTTGGATATAATCCGTGATGATAGTGAGCTCGTCCATCTGCAGCTCTGCCTCTTGGCCTGAAACAATAGAGAGCAATATCTTCTTAGCACCGTGGATGTCTTTATAATCCAAGAGAGGCGATGCCAGTGCTGCTTCAGCGGCCTTCAGGGCCCTCCCCTCTCCTTCTGCCTGGCCAGACCCCATCACAGCAGCACCTGCATTCTTCATAACGGTCTTTACATCTTCAAAGTCCACATTGACATAGCCAGGCACAGTGATGATCTCGGCAATACTCTTGGCAGCGGTCGTCAGCACATTGTCTGCTTGTGCAAAGGCATTGCCAATAGAAAGGTTACCAAAAACTGACCTTAGGCGATCATTGAGAATCACTAATACGGTGTCACAGTGTTGACGCAGTTGCTTGATGCCTTCCTGGGCTTGCTGAAGCTTTTTTTTCCCTTCAAAAGAAAAAGGCAGGGTAACAATCCCCACAGTGAGTATACCCATCTTTCTGGCTATACCTGCAATCACGGGCGCAGCGCCGGTACCCGTTCCTCCTCCCATGCCTGCCGTGACAAAAACCATTCTGGTAGCATCACTAAGTAATTCTTTGATATCATCTCTGCTCTCAAGGGCAGCATTTTTGCCTACCTCCGGGTTTGCCCCAGCCCCCAACCCTCCTGTGAGGTGAATACCAAGCTGCAGTTTGCGTTCTATGGGGCTATTCTCCAAGGCCTGCGCATCGGTGTTGCACACCACAAACGACACATCTTGAATGCCCCGATCGTACATGTTGTTCACGGCATTACTACCTCCCCCTCCCACACCAATGACCTTGATAATCGACTGATGGTGTGTGGGCAAGTCAAATCTATAGGTACCTTTTTCCATATTTTAATGGGAGTGGTGCATGCTGAACGACAAAGGAAATGCTTTATAGGGGTTAATATCCCTTTTTACTATCATAATCATCAATTAACAACCCTTTGGTTTTGTTCAACATCCTCCGAAAAAAATCCGAAGGCTGCTTGTCTTTTTTGTTGCTTTGCTTAGTAGCCGTACTGATCGCCCCCTTTGAGACCCTGTGATATTCCTCCCGGTAATCCAATGCTTTGAAGCCTGCTAGCACCAAGCCTACTCCTGTGGCATGCATAGGGCTTTTGACTTCATCACGCTTGCCTTTTCCTAGGTGTTCGTTGGGATAGCCTATCCTTGTGTCTAGCCCTGTAATGTATTCAAATAGCTGCTTGATATACTGCAGCTGTGCTCCGCCACCGGTCACAACAACCCCTGCGGCAAGTTTGTCCTGGAAGCCTGATGCGATAATTTCTGTATGGATGAGTTCAATAATTTCCTCCATTCTTGCCTCAATGATATAGGCCAGATTCCGAACAGAGATTTCTTTAGGGGGGCGATTTCTAAGTCCTGGAATGGTGATAAGTTCATTGGTGCCTGCTTCTTCAGCAATGGCTTTGCCAAACTTGGTCTTTAACAATTCTGCCTGATGCTCCATGACCATGCAGCCTTGTTTGATGTCTGCCGTGATGATATTTCCCCCAAAAGGGATCACAGCAGTGTGGCGTATAATTGAATCATAGAAAATAGCAATGTCCGCCGTGCCGCCTCCAATGTCTACCAGGCACACACCTGCTTCTTTTTCGTCATCACTCAGCACCGCGAGACTAGAGGAAAGTGGCTCCAAAATAAGGTTGTCTACTTCTAGCCCTGCTCTCTTGATGCACTTATACACATTGTTGATGGCACTGGTCTTGGCAGTGATGATATGGAAATCCGCTTCGAGCTTTACACCCGACATGCCTACCGGGTCTTTAATGCCTCCTTCGTAGTCCACCGTGTAGTTCTGGGGCATTGCATGAATAATTTCGCTGCCCGGTGGCGTCACAATCCTGTACATGTCACTAGTAAGCTTGGCTACATCTTCTACTGTGATTTCTTCGTCTACTGCTTCGCGGGTAATACTGCCTCGATGGAGGGTGCTTTTGATATGGCGGCCAGCAATGCCTACATTCACCACATTGATGTCAATGTGGGAGCTGTCTTCTGCTTCTTTAACAGCTTTTTCAATGGCAATGACAGTCTTATCGATGTTGGTCACCATGCCTCTTACAACGCCGTCTGACACTGCTTTTCCCATGCCCAACACCTCGAGCTTACCGTATTCATTTTTTTTTCCTACAAGCACACAAATTTTAGTGGTCCCGATGTCAAGGCCTACGATGATTTTTTCTTTTTCCATGCTTCATTCACAGACTATTTGATTGTCAAATTCAAGATTGACCCGCTTGTAGGTGTTCCATCCTTTATATGGGACGATGTGCTTGTAAAAGAGCTTTAGCTTGGTCAACTTTTCTTCCATGGCTTCAGGAAAGCCAAATTCTACACGCTGTTTACTAATCTGCGTGTGCATAACAATCCTTCCTGCTTCATCAATGCCCATATGTACAATCTGAGCACGCCAAAATGGATCCCGCTCAATATAGTTCAATAATGCTAGCAACGCTGTGCCGTAGGCATGCTCTCTTAGGTTCTTCTTGATACCTTGTAACCGCTCTGCCTCGACCAGGAGTACCCTGGCTGTATACTGATCTGATAATGGCAAGAGCGTGCCGTCTTCATCAACGTACTGACCCTGATGGTGTGGATAAATGATTCTAGCAACGGGCTTTCTCGGGAGAATCTCTATTTTTAGGTCTCCCTTCCAACTTTTGTAGGCAATGCCTGTACGCACAAAATCATTAGTCTTAATGATATTTTCAATTTTTCGGGTCTCTAGTGCTTGCAAGGGTGCACCCAAAATGGGTGTCGTCGTATTGGCCGTAAGTCGCTCGAGCAAGTCTCCCTTTTCGACCAACTGCGGCCCCGCCTTGCCAGCAATCGTAATAGCGATGTTTTGGCATGTTCTGCCAGCTTGTTTTGCTTCAGCAAACACAATGGCCAGCACCAACAACACACCACTTAGCAGTAGCGCTATTACCTGGATAAGTCGATGGATCTTCAGCACTGATGCAAAAAAGTAATTGGCGCTGCACTTTACGCAAATGTAAAAGACCACAGGTTGAATTCATACAAGCTTGGCGGCAAAAGGTAGCAACACTACGCAAAAGCAAAGAATAACAGCCAAATAATAACGAGTACAGGGAGTAAGATGGGCACTGAAAACCGAAGGATGTAGGCAAGGAAAGAAGGCATGCGTAGGCCCAGATGCTCAGCAATGGCTTTGACCATAAAATTAGGTCCGTTACCAATGTAGGTCATGGCTCCAAAGAACACCGATGCAATAGAGATGGCCTTGAGCTGTAGCACAGAGTTGTGAAAAATACCTCCGGCAGCAAATGCCTTGACGTCTGCCACAGCAGTGATATCGGCCCCGTGGGCGGCCATGCTAGCCGCCCCAAAGTTGAGGTACGTAGGAGCGTTATCTAATATGGAAGAGAAGATACCAGCGCCCCAGTAAAGTGTATTGTGCGTAATGACAGCATGCCCTGTTTCAGATCCTGCAAAAGCACTAATCAACTGTAGTGCAGGAATCATGGTGCCAAAGATGCCCACAAAGAGCACTACTACCTCTCTGAGGGGTGCCCAACTAAACGCATTTTCTTGCACCGCATGCTGATCTGCGTAATGGTAGGAGAGCCACGCTACGCCCAGAAGGATAAGCTCCCGCACAAAGGAGAAGGAGTAATGACCGTAGCGGAGGGCAGGCACCCAATCAAAGATGTTGGGGTCTATAAAAACAGCACCAATAATGATGGCAAACCAAATAAAGTTGTGCTTGCCTACCAAGTGAAGGGTGGGCTTGGCTGGGTCGATAGATGCTTGCTCTGTATTGCTGGCATTGTGGGTATCCAAATAATAGAAGACAATACCTAGTAACAAAAGTGCGGTCAGCCAGGGTAGTAAATTATGTTGTAGCGTCCAGAAAAAAGGCACTCCACCCAAGAACCCCAAAAAAAGCGGAGGATCACCAATAGGTGTAAGTGCACCCCCTATATTACTCACTATAAAAATAAAGAACACAATATGGTATACCTTGATTCTACCCTGGTTCAACCTCATATAAGGTCGAATGAGCAGCATAGAAGCCCCTGTTGTGCCAATCAAGTTGGCCATAGCAGCGCCTGTAAATAGTACACCTAAGTTGATCAAGGGTGTAGCCCGCTTGTTCACCGCTATTAAAATTCCGCCAGCAGTCACGTACAAAGCAGCTATCAATGCAATGAATTGCGCATATTCCATCAGGGCTTCTATGGGCTTTCCCCAATCATGTAGAACCAAGAGGTAATAGGCAAGTACTACAACTGCCAACAGTATAGCCACTTTGGGATAGTGCTGGTGCCAAAATTTTTCGTACAACAACGGTCCTGTGGCAATCATCAGCAAGAGCACCACAAAAGGCACAACCAGCCAGTTAGGGGGCAAGTCGGCTTGGTCTGTAGCACTAGGCCCTGCTGTAGCTGCCACAGCAGGGCCTAGTGCTACGGAATTTCCAGTACTATCTAATAGTTGTTCTTGGGTTGTTGGTGCCTTTTGCATCAGAGGCACTGCTTTTGTGATCGGGCTATTAACAAGCCATAACAAGCACAACACAACAAAGCAAGGGCGTTGGATACACGAAAACATAAGGCCTCCAATTTAGGTCATTTGACTTGAATTTCAAGGATTTAGCCGGGAAAAGCTTGCTCAATAGGAATAACACCGGCAAGACTTTGCACCGCTAGCAGGCTGCTTCCGGGTGTTGCGCTCCTTAGTCTGAGGTATACACTTTACTCTGTGCTGCGCGCAGGGTGTTGAGCAGCAAAGCCGCAATGGTCATGGGACCTACCCCACCAGGCACAGGCGTAATGTAGCTACAACGTGGCGCCACCTGCACAAAATCCACATCACCTTGCAGGCGATACCCCAACTTCCGGGTTTTATCTGGCTCACGTGTAATACCTACATCAATGACCACCGCCCCTGCTTTAACCATGCTGGCAGTGATCAGCCGGGATTTTCCCACAGCAGCCACTAAAATATCTGCTTGGCGTGTGAATTCGTCCAGGTGCTGGGTATGGCTATGGCAAAGTGTCACTGTGGCATTGCCTGGATAGCTATCTTGGCTCATTAAAATACTCAGAGGCGCGCCTACAGTGTGGCTTCGGCCTACAATAACACAATGCTTGCCCCTGGTTTCAATCTGGTAGTGGGCCAACAACGTTAAGATGCCTAACGGTGTGGCTGGTACATGCGCTGGCAAGTTACGGGCCATTCTGCCACAATTAAGTGCGTGGAACCCGTCTACATCTTTTTCGGGCTTCATGTGGTGGATTACTTTTTGTACGCTGATGTGTGGAGGCAAGGGAAGTTGTACAACCAGCCCATCGATTGTTGAATCATTGTTAATATGTTCAATGTGCCGCAATAAGTCCGCCTCTTGGATAGTTGCATGCTGGATGAGGGTAGACCGAAATCCTACTTCTTGGCATGCTTTGAGCTTGGCATTGACATAAGTATGACTAGCCGGGTCATTGCCAATGAGCATCACAGCCAAATGGGGCACCTTCCCACCGCTAACTTGAACAGCATGTACTTGTTGGGAGAGTTTTTCCCGAATAGTAGCTGCCGTTGCTTTTCCGTTGAGAAGAATCACCCCTTTTTTTAGTTATGAATAATTGAATGATGAATGATGCGTTCAGGTTAGCCCCAGCGTTCATGAGTGCTCGAGATAGTTAGGGTAGCGTACTCGGCTCATGCATCATCCCGCAACGTTGATCATTGCTCTATTCTAGCTTTAAAACTGCTAGAAAGGCCTCTTGTGGTATCTCTACAGCGCCTACTTGCCGCATGCGCTTTTTGCCTTTTTTCTGCTTTTCTAGCAATTTCCTTTTTCTAGATATATCGCCTCCGTAGCATTTTGCAATGACATTCTTGCGAAGCGCTTTCACGGTTTCTCGAGCAACTACCTTAGCACCAATGGCTGCCTGGATGGCAATCTCAAACATCTGACGCGGGATAAGTTCTTTCAGTTTTTCGCAAAGTTTCTTACCCCATGCATAGGCTTTGGCACGGTGTACAATGGCTGAGAGGGCATCTACCTTTTCGCCGTTGAGCAAAATATCTAGTTTCACTAGGTGAGACGGCACAAAGCCAGTCAGCTCGTAGTCTAACGATGCATAGCCTTTGGAAAGGCTCTTGAGCTTATCAAAGAAGTCGAACACGATTTCGGCCAACGGTAACGAAAAAGAAAGCTCCACCCGATCGGTAGTGAGGTACACCTGATTTTTAAGCGTGCCTCTTTTGTCCAGACACAACTTCATGATGCTACCGATAAATTCTGGCTTGGTAATAATCTGAGCATTGATAAAGGGCTCTTTGATCTGATCGATCGTGCCAGGGTCAGGCATCTCAGCGGGAGCATTCACTACCTTGGTATGTCCTTGCTTGTCAACCACATGGAACTGTACTGAAGGGACTGTAGTGATCACAGTCATATCAAATTCTCTTTCTAACCGCTCTTGTACGATCTCCATGTGCAGCATACCCAAGAAACCACATCGAAAACCAAACCCTAAAGCAGCGGACGTTTCAGGTTCCCAGACCAAAGCGGCATCATTGAGTTGTAGTTTTTCCATCGATGCCCGCAGTTCTTCATACGCGGTTGTCTCTACAGGATAGACGCCTGCAAAAACCATAGGCTTGACATCTGCAAAGCCTTTGGCCGCTTCACTGCAGGGGCGACTCACATGGGTAATAGTATCTCCTACCTTGACTTCTCGAGCGTCTTTGATACCAGAGATGAGGTAACCTACATGGCCTGCGTTGAGCGATGGTTGGGGCGTTTGGTGCAACTTGAGAACACCGATCTCATCTACTCCATAGGTTTTTCCTGTACTAAGAAACTTTACTTGGTCTCCCTTACTAATCGTGCCATTGAAGACCTTGAAGTAGACTTCTATGCCTCGGAAGGAGTTATATACAGAATCAAAAATCATAGCCTGCAGCGGGGCTTTAGGGTCTCCAACAGGAGCAGGGATACGTGCTACAATGGCTTGTAAAATGGCTTCAATACCGATTCCTTCTTTGGCACTGGCTTCAATAATGCTTTCGCGCTCACAGCCCAACAAGTCTATCATCTGGTCTTTGACTTCCTCGGGCATGGCACCTGGCAGGTCTATCTTATTGAGCACAGGAATAATTTCCAGATCGTGATCCAACGCCAAGTAGAGGTTGGAGATAGTCTGTGCTTCAATACCCTGTGCAGCATCTACCACGAGGAGAGCGCCCTCACAAGCAGCTATAGAACGAGAGACTTCGTACGAAAAGTCTACATGACCCGGCGTATCAATCAGATTGAGTAAATACGAGTTACCTGCAAAAGTGTAGTGCATCTGGATAGCATGACTCTTAATCGTGATGCCCCGTTCCCGCTCTAAGTCCATATCATCTAACAGCTGCGCCTGAGAGTCTCTTCCTGATACGGTTTGAGTGGCCTCGAGCAGCCTGTCGGCCAGGGTACTTTTGCCATGGTCGATGTGGGCAATGATGCAGAAATTGCGGATGTTTTTCATGGCGATAGCGCGTGCTCAAAATTAAGGATATTTTGGAGAAGCTCAGTAAACTCGACAGGCGATGTGAAAGTTGGAAAATATCGTATATTTGCCTCTCCTACGATACCAATACACCCCAATAGCATGAACAAACTTATCAAATTAGTAGAGGCGGAGTACAGCGTGAGAAGACAAGCCTTGCCCGACTTTAAGGCGGGCGACGACGTCAATGTGCACGTGAAGATTAAAGAAGGTAGTAAGGAAAGAATCCAGCAGTTCCAGGGTACAGTCATTCAACGAAGAAATGTGAACACCAATGGCGAAACCTTTACAGTCAGGAAGCTATCTGGTGACATAGGTGTAGAGCGGATCTTTCCTCTCCTCTCTCCTAACATTGACAAAATAGAGGTAACGCGCCAGGGAGTAGTGAGAAGAGCACGGCTGTATTACTTGCGGGGCAAAAAAGGCAAAGCAGCTAAAGTGAAAGAGAAGCGCATATAGTTTTTCACGAGGCTTATCCCACACAATAGGCTACCAAAGCAATAGCCCCCTACCGGAGGCTATTGCTTTTTTGTACCTTTATCCATTGAATGTGAGCAGCATCCTATGCACCTATCTTTCTACAAATATCAAGGAACAGGCAATGATTTTATCATTGTTGACAATAGGGAGGATATACTCCACGCTTATTCCACTCAACTGGTTCAAGAACTATGCGACCGCCGCTTTGGCATAGGTGCTGATGGATTGATGGTGATCAAAAATCATCGCGAATACGACTTTGAAATGGTTTACCACAATGCAGATGGTAGCCAAAGCTTCTGTGGCAATGGCAGCAGGTGTGCGGTGCATCTTGCTAACCAACTAGGCATCATCGACCAAGAAGCCTACTTCCTGACTACAGACGGGCCCCATCAGGCATCTATCAAGGAGGATTTGATTCATTTACAGCTGAGAGATGTCTCTGAGATACGAATCTTGAAGGATGGCTACTTGCTCAATACTGGATCGCCTCACTACGTGAAACACATAGATGATTGGAAAGACTTGAACGTTTACGAAGCAGGCAAGCAAATTAGGAACACGCTACCCTTTCAAAAGGAAGGCGTCAATGTTAACTTTGTGAGTCTAGAACAAGACAACAAACTCATTGTGAGAACTTATGAACGAGGGGTAGAGGATGAAACGCTTTCTTGTGGTACGGGTGTAGTAGCAGCTGCACTCATCGCTGCCACCAAGGGCCATACAAGTCCTATCACCATCCACACCCAAGGAGGGGTACTTCAGGTGGGTTTTACGAAAAAAAACCACCACCACTTTCAAGATATTCAGTTGATAGGCCCAGCCAGGATGGTCTTTAAAGGAGAGGTAGACTGCAATGCATAGATAGAGAGTACTTTTTCTGTCAATAACAAGTGGTAAAGGACCTTGATAACACCATGCCTAGCATCGGTAATAGTCTGTAGTAGAAGACATTCGACTATTGCAAAAGTATATTCACTATTTCGTGAATTATCTTTGGGGTATTCTATCGAGGCCTAGGGGCCTATAACAGCCTTCCTCGCCAACGGCACAACTTTGCATGCTCCCACTTTTTTCATGCTAGGAAAAAAGTAGGGCCTTGCCGGCAAGGCAAAAGATTGACTAAAGATCAAGTAAAAGGCTTTGCCAAGGGACGATTAATGATTTTTAACAAAAAAAACTGTTTCGAAAAAATCTCATAAGTTTACAAGGCGGATACCCAACGGGTATAAATTTGCACTCATATGCTCAAACTATTCACCAAATTATTTGGCACTAAATCAGAAAGAGATTTAAAACCATTGTGGCCTTATGTTGAGCAAATCAATGCAGCGTTCGAAGAGCTAAAGAGCTTAAGCAACGATGCATTACGGAGCAAGACATTAGCACTTAAAGAGCATATCAAGCACCAACTCCAGCCCATTGTTGATGAATGCGACACCATAGAGAAGGAAGCAGAAGAGAATACATCGACCGATATCGAAAAAAAAGAGCAGCTCTATGCAAGTGCAGACAAGCTCAAGCAGCAGTATAACCAACGGCTCGAAGAAGTGCTGATGAACATCTTGCCGCAAGCCTTTGCCATCGTCAAAGAAACAGCACGACGGTTCAAAGAGAACAAACAGCTCATGGTGACCGCTACTGCACAAGACCGAGCCTTGGCAGCTAGTACTGACTATGTAACGATGCAAGGAGATCAGGCTATCTGGCACAACCAGTGGGAAGCAGCAGGTAATCCAGTGGTATGGGACATGCTGCACTACGACGTGCAGCTCATAGGTGGTATTATCTTGCATCAGGGAAAAATTGCAGAAATGGCTACAGGCGAAGGCAAAACCCTAGTGGCTACACTACCTGCCTTCTTGAATGCACTGGTAGGCAAGGGAGTTCATATTGTCACCGTAAATGACTACTTGGCCAAAAGAGATGCGGAGTGGATGGGCCCGCTCTATGCATTCCATGGCCTTACCGTGGATTGCATTAATCAGCACCCCGCGCATTCACAAGAACGGCAACAGGCCTACCAGGCTGATATTGTCTATGGTACTAATAACGAGTTTGGCTTTGACTACCTGCGCGATAACATGGCTACTAGCCTTGAAGAACTAGTGCAACGAGAGCCTCACTTTGCCATGGTCGATGAGGTTGACTCTGTATTGATCGATGATGCAAGAACGCCGTTGATTATCTCTGGGCCTGTTGAAAACAGCAACGAGCAAGAATACAGTGTGCTCAATCCCAGAATACAGAAGCTTTATGAGGCTCAAAAAGAGCTTACTACCCAGTTGCTTCAAACAGCCAAAAAGAAGATTGGGGAAGGCAATGAGCAAGAAGGGGGCATAGCGTTATTCAGAGCCTACAGAGGACTTCCCAAGCACAAGCCACTCATCAAATACTTAAGCGAAGTAGGCATAAAAAAAATTCTGCGTAAGACGGAGAACTATTACCTACAAGACAACTCCAGCATGATGCCTGAAGCAGACGAGCCACTGCTATTTACCATCGATGAACGGCATAACAGCATAGAGCTCACAGAGCGTGGCCTGGAGTACATCACCCAAAAAGAAGAAGACCCCCACTTCTTTGTACTGCCAGACATCGGCCTGGAAATTGCCAATATAGAGAACAGTACAACGCTTGATGAGCAGGAAAAGCTCGCTAAAAAAGATAGGTTGATCAAGGACTATACTGTCAAGTCGCAGCGGATCCATGTGCTTAACCAACTCTTAAAAGCTTACACCCTGTTTGAAAAGGATATAGAATACATTGTTGTCAACAATAAAGTCAAGATCGTAGACGAGCAGACAGGCAGGGTACTAGAAGGCAGAAGATACTCAGACGGCTTGCACCAAGCAATTGAAGCCAAGGAGCAAGTGAAGATAGAAAAGGCTTCGCAAACTTATGCTACCATTACGCTGCAAAACTATTTCCGCATGTACCACAAGCTGGCAGGCATGACTGGTACAGCAGCTACAGAAGCTGGAGAATTCTGGGAAATCTATGGCCTGGATGTCATCATTACGCCTACCAACAGGCCCATCATCAGAGCAGACAAAGACGATAAGGTATACAAAACTGTCCTGGAGAAATTTCAGGCCATCATCGAAGAAATCACCACCCTCACTCAGCAAGGCAGACCCGTATTGGTGGGTACTACTTCTGTAGAAATCTCTGAGCTGGTGAGCAGCATGCTCACCGCGAAAAAGATCAAGCACCAAGTGCTCAATGCCAAGCACCACCAGAAAGAAGCGGAAATTGTCGCAGAGGCTGGGAAAGCAGGCACTGTCACTATTGCCACCAACATGGCCGGCAGAGGCACGGACATCAAGCTTACGCCAGAGGCCAAAGCGGCAGGAGGATTGGCCATTATTGGCACAGAGCGGCATGAATCCAGAAGAGTAGACCGGCAACTGCGTGGACGGGCAGGCAGACAAGGCGATGTAGGTTCTTCACAATTTTTTGTTTCGCTAGAAGACAATCTGATGCGGTTGTTTGGCTCTGAAAGGATCGCGCGGATCATGGACAAGATGGGCCTGGAAGAGGGAGAAGTGATACAGCACAGCATGATTACCCGCTCTATCGAAAGGGCACAGAAAAAAGTAGAGCAAAGCAATTTCGCTATTCGGAAGCGACTTCTGGAGTATGACAACGTCATGAACGCACAGCGAGAAGTCATCTACACAAGAAGAAGACATGCACTGATAGGCAAGCGTTTGCACCTAGATACCATGAGTATGGTGTATGATACCGTGACAGACCTACTTACTTACCACGAAGACACTCCGGACCGTGAAGCCATGCCTCTCAATCTTCTAAAGATATTTGGCAAAGAAATTACGACCGATGCACTCAGCAGCCAGGTAGATATAGCACAAAAAATAAAGGAGATCTACCAAATAACCCTTAAGTCGTATGAAGACAGAAAAGCGTACCTACAAACCAAAGCCTGGCCGCTCATCAGCGCCATGAACCAAACACAAGGCGGAGCCTTGCAGCGCTTCTCTTGGCCATTTACTGACGGAGCAACAGTCTTATACATAGCAGCATCTCTCCCAGCATGTATAGCCTCTAAAGGAGAAGCGCTTGTCAACGGTGTAGAAAAAGCTGCTACCCTACATTTTATAGATCACTACTGGAAGGAGCATCTTAGAGCCATGGATGACCTCAAACAGTCTGTCCAGAATGCTGTTTATGAACGCCAAGACCCCCTGCTGATCTACAAATTTGAAGGCTACAAATCATTCCAACAATTTATCCAGCAAGTGAATCACGCTACCATTGCTTTCCTCAATAGGGCAGACTTGCAGCTACAAGACCCCGACACAGTACAAGAAGTACAGTATGCAAGTGACTATACACACTTACAAGAAAGTAAGCAAAGTGTGGAATCTTTGCTTCATACCAATGAACAAGGGCCAAGCACTAGCATACATGTAGAGCCACTGAAATCACAAAAAATAGCGCAACGCAACCAACGGGTGACTGTACGCTATGCCGATGGCAGGGTCAAAGAAAACGTTAAATTCAAAACGGTAGAAGAAGATATAGCCAACGAGAGGTGCATGGTAGTAGAAAGGCAGTAGCCCCTGTACGCAATTAACCCGTGTCTGTTACAACCTCTTCTTCACAATAAAAGGGAGAAAATAAACGATTATAAGGGGGTATACGCCTCTTATAGGAGGCCAAGGCACTGGGAAGAGGGGTGACAAAAACCTAACAAACTCCCAAAAAGAGTAGGAATCAACTGGCAATTATTCTGCAATGGTCTCGCTGCGTTTTTCTATTCTTTTGGCCTATGTGGCAGTATGTTATAGTTATAGCACATCCTAGTTGGTGCGTCGGACTATTTATCTGGGGTAAAGACGTGCTTGGTTTTCCTTTTCATCTGCATAATAGGTCGTAAAACTTAAAGAGTACTACCTTTGGTTTTCTTATGAGCACCTGGTAGATTAAGTGTCCTCAAAAATTTATTTTTTAAGGTTAAGAAAAATTAATAGCTACAGCGCCGCATGATCGATCACACAACGAAACGTTTTATAAGCTTAATTTTGTTGCTACTGGTAACAGTCACTGCAGGTACGTGGAGCAAAAAAGATACGCAAAGTACCTATCGCGAAAACCTGGCTAAGCACAGAAAGAGGTTTAAGGCCGCCAAGTCAGCAGTCAAAGAAATCGGCCAAACAAACCACAAGAAAAAACCTACCCATATAACCCCTACACATGCCATTACCGACCAGCTCGACTACTTGCTAGCGCGCAAGAAGGTAGCCAATGAGCAAATAAAGCACATTCAAGGCTATACTATTCAGGCATATGCAGGAGGTAGTAGAGATGTCGCATTTAAGATCAAAAACAAGCTATACAAGCATTATCCTGCTATTGAGCCTGAGGTAACCTATGATTTGCCTCATTACACAGTGAGGATTGGGAAATTTCTAGATAAATTGGAGGCCTATCCTGCGTACGCAGCCATCAGGAAATGGATACCTCAAGCGATTATTAGGCCTATCTCTTTTGTTAATAAACCCCATGTTTTTAGCAACAAGCAGGCAGCAGATCAGAGCAACCCAGCCCCTCCTGAACCAACACCCGGTAAGCATATACAAAATGGTCAGGAGTAACTTATTTGTAAATAATACTTGCAATCTTTGCAGAGGGAACGGCTATGTTCGTTTTTCTTAACCTACTAGTTCAGGGTAGACACTTGACAACATAAAATATGAAGACAAAAAGCCCTCTCTACAGCTTGAGAGTAATTTTTTTTAGGCGTACTGATCGTAACATCAACTGCCTGTGGAAGTCCTAGCCATCCTACTAGTAGCCGCCCAGGAAAAAAAAGCTTAACAACAGGTGCGCCGTTTAACGATGGAAAAGGAGGGTTCGAGGTCCCTCCCTTTAAGCAACAGGTAACGGGCCCAGGACTTGTCTTTATAGAAGGGGGGATGACCGTAATGGGCGTTATTGCTGACCGCTCACCCCATGATCCTAATCCATACTTTGAAAGGACTGTTTCTGTGGCTTCTTTTTTTATAGATAGTACGGCAGTAACGAACATAGCTTACCGAGAATATCTCGATGACCTACAAAAGAACGCTGCAACAGAAGCCTACCAAGCTGCGCAACCCGATGAGCAAGTATGGGTACGTGCATTGGCTTTCAACGATTCTTTGGTGAAAAACTATCTGCGACATCCTGGGTTTAACTATTATCCAGTGGTAGGGGTCAGTTGGGAGCAGGCCAATGCGTTTTGCCAGTGGAGAACGACAAAAACTAATGCAATTCTTGCGCAGCATGCAGGGAATAAGTATGCGCTAGACGAAGAAGGTGCACTCCCCATAGAAAGTGGCCTAGCTGTTGCCGACTATCGACTGCCTACTGAGGCAGAATGGGAGCATGTTGCTCGAGGCATGACTCTCCAAGACGAAGGTATTGTACAGGCTAGCCAAAGGATATATGCCTGGGATGGACTTTCTTTGCGAGGGCAAGAAGGAGCATACCAGGGTAAATTTCTGGCTAACTTCAAGCGAGGACCAGGTAACTACAAAGGGATAGCGGGCGAAAATGACAGCAATGGGGCTACCTCCTCTGTGTATGACTGTCCTCCCAACGCATGGGATGTTTATATAGGAAGAGGTAATGTCCGTGAGTGGGTATACGACCTCTACAGACCCCACTCATCCCAAGACGTTGAGGACTTTAATCCAGTAAGAAGAGACGATACATTAGACCCTGCGGAAAGCTATGACAGTAAAAACAATAACTCATTGATTGATAACCATGCTAGAGTCGTTAAAGGATGTTCTTGGAAAGATTGTGGCTACTGGCTTCAGGTGAGTACGAGGAGATACCTAGACCAAGAAGCTTCCGATGCAATGACCGGATTTAGGTGTGCCATGACAAGTGTAAGCAGTATGAGTCAATAATTTCATTCTGCCACGGCTATGGTGGCCACACTGAGTTCCTGAATCCCAGCAGCTAACAAGGCCCTGCCACAAGCCTCTAGTGTGGCGCCTGTTGTAATGACATCATCCACCAGAAGTACGTGTTGATGGCGTATATCCGTGATGTTTGTTGCATAAAAAGCATCTTCCACACTTTTTAAGCGTTCTAATTTGCTCTTTTTTGTCTGTGTAACTGTCTTTTTAACACACTTAAGGTGCTTATTACTCCAAGGGATGTGGAGCACCTCGGCAAGGCCTTGTGCAACAAGGTCACTTTGGTTGTAACCTCTTTGCCACAGCCTACTGCTGTGCAAGGGTACGGGAACGATGAGGTCAAAAGTGTCGCTCAAATGTGCTTCCTTTAACAGTACTCCGTATCTCCTTCCTAGCATTTTTCCTACTATTGGCTTGTGCTTATACTTTAAGTGATGGAGTAGGTGCTGCACTTTGCCTGATTTTCGGAATTTGTACAGTGCCATAGCGTACCGTACGGGAAGCCTACCAGCAAGCTTTTGGGCAACTATATTGTCAGAATCTTGGTGATAATTTGTCTGGGGAAGATCGTGGAGACAACCTGTACAGATCAATGCTTCTCCCTTGACAAGTGGTCTTGGGCAAGTCAAGCAGTAGCTCGGGAAAAATAGGTTGAGAAGATCTCGCAACATGATGACAAACTAGCACTTTTTTGACATACTAAGCCAGTACCTACGCACAGCTTGCTACCCATTATATCGCTGTAACAATAAGTAAATATTCACCACAGAAAGTGTATCTTGGAAGGCAAAACGGTGAAAAAGCCAACTGAGTTTAAGCAGTACGTCCTTCTTAAGACCCTCAAAAGAGAGCATCGATCCATGCCAACCAATTACCATACCATACAGATAATGTCCTTAAAATATAGCCACCTCAGGAGAAGAATCCTTTCTGCATTAGTCGCGATGCCTATTGTCCTTGCTGGCATATACTGGAGTATGTGGGGCTACTTTTTGCTTTTTCTTCTTGTGGTTGCGTTAGCTATGCTAGAGTTTTATAGGTTAGCTTGCCTTGGCGGTATCAACCCCAACAAATTTTTGGGGATTGGAGGAGGAATCGTGACCTATGCACTCGTATTTCTGTCTGCTAGTGGGTATATACCTGGCAACTACCTTTACATATTGTGCCCCATGGTGGCCTTTATTTACCTCGTAGAACTCTACCAACAAGGCACCACTCCTTTTACTAATATCGCCTACACACTGCTGGGCATTGTTTACGTGAGCGGCCCTTTTGCTTTGCTGCATATTACTGCCCTTGCTAAAGGAGGTACTTACAGTCACGAAATCGTTATGGGCATTTTACTGATCTTGTGGGCGAATGATACAGGGGCTTACCTAGTAGGTTCAAGTATAGGTAACCGCAGGCTGTTCCAACGCATATCGCCTCATAAATCCTGGGAAGGGACTCTAGGAGGCGCTGCCTTAGCACTCGTCGTGAGTTACGTCATAGCCAACTATTTCAGTATCATCAGTTTATGGACATGGCTAGGTGTTGGCGGCATTATTATTGTGGCTGGCACCTACGGAGACCTGGTAGAATCAATGCTCAAGAGGAGCCTCAAAATTAAGGATTCGGGGGACATTATTCCTGGGCATGGGGGTTTGCTAGACAGGTTCGATAGCTTTTTGCTGGCGGTCCCTTGCATCGTAGCCTTTATCAAGCTATTGTGCTGAAAAATTCTCCCCGACCCCATGCTTATAGGTATAAGCAGATAAAAGTTGTAATTTCAGCAGCCCCTAAGGCTAAGCGCTAACATTCATTTCAATCAACAAACACTACTCCGCGGGGAGCAACCCGCTCAACCAGCACGAACTGAAAAATGCGTATTCACAGAGAAGGAAAGAATATTCTATTGGTTGCATTTGTTTTTTTACTAGGTACACACTTGATTCTCACCAAGCGTTGTGCAATAATGCATCGAAATTATGCCCTATTTACGGCCATCAGCACGCTATTTTATGGATGGCTGATGTACTTTTTTCGTGACCCCCACAGAGTCATCTTCCAGCAAGCAGCATGTGTACTAGCACCTGCAGATGGCAAAATAGTAGCCATTCAAAAAGTATACGAAAACGAATATCTGCAAGACAACCGCATACAAGTGAGCGTATTCATGTCTCCTTTCAATGTACATGTCAACAGAAATCCGATCTCAGGTATTGTCAAGTTTTTTAAGTACCACTCCGGAAAATATTTGGTGGCCTGGCATCCCAAATCCAGCGTTAACAATGAGCGCACTACAATCGTAGTTGAACATGCACAGGGAGTGCAAGTCCTCTTTCGCCAGATAGCAGGCTTTCTTGCCAGAAGAATTAAATTTTACCTTCAAGAGGGGGAGCAAGTGTACCAAGGCAGTGAGTTCGGCTTTATCAAATTTGGCTCTAGGGTAGATGTCTTTCTTCCGCTCAATGTCAAACTCAAAGTAAGCTTAGGAGAAAAAGTAAAAGGAGGAATTTCTGTACTTGCAGAACTGTAGTCGTAGTAGCAAAGAGGTACCCACCTAGCTGGCACTTCCCTCATCCACAAGCAAACCGATCTCTATACGCCTATACCTTGCCGGCTAATGATTGCTTAGGGCTTTACGTCAATCAATGCTGCCATGGAAGCACCATGTAGTTTAGAAAAGAAGCTTGACCAGCACCCCTGCAATGACTACTGCTGTGGTAGTAGCCACAAGGCCGGGTAGCATAAAACTATGGTTCAAGACGAACTTGCCCACACGGGTGGTGCCAGTGCTATCTAAGTTCACGGCAGCGAGCAACGTGGGATAGTTAGGAATAAAAAACACGCCATTCACAGCAGGCAATGCAGCCAGTAACGCAGTGGCGGGGAGTCCTAAAGCAATGCCGAGGGGTAGGATAGCGCGGATGGTAGCTGTTTGGCTGACGAGTAGGATAGACATTAGAAAGAGTAGCAGGCTAAACTGCCAGGGTGCCTGCGTGATTTGGGCCTGAACCGCCGCTAGGATCTCAGCTTTATTGGCCGCGATAAAAGTATCTCCTAGCCACGAGATGCCCATAATAGCTATGACAGCCTGAATACCCGAGCTAAAGACATTACTTTTTACGATCTCCTTGGGATTCAACTTACATACCAGCACAATCAACGCCGCAATAGCCAGCATCACAATCGCAATGACAGTGGACATCGCCATCGGCTGCATGGCGCCACCGATTTCCCAACTCGGCCGCAAGCTTTTTAAAGCGCCAAGCAAAATGACAAAGGTAATGCCAAGCATAAATACCCCCACAGAGCGTCTTTCCGAACTTGGTATAGGCCCAGTTTTTACAGCCTGCTGCCCCCTCTTTTTCGGAAAATCCTGCATTTTTTTTAAGTATTCTGGGTCTTCATGCAATTCCTTCCCCCACTTGTTCGCCACCAAAGTAGCCAAAAAAACGCCTCCGAAGGTAGCCGGGATGCACACTTTTAGGATATCGACCAAGCCTATTCCGTGCGGTGCTAAAATCCCTACTACAAGTGCAGTGGGTGCCGATATGGGGCTAGCCAACACGGCTTGCTGCGCAGCAATCACTGCTACTGACAAAGGCCTAGAAGGCCGCACACCCACCTCTTTGGCCACATCAGCAATCACCGGGAGTATGGCATAGATGGTATGCCCGGTACCTCCAAGGAAGGTAAACAGGTACACGATAAGAGGACTGATAAACGTGATTCTATGCGGATATCTTCTAATAAGCCTTTCTGCCAAAGTGGTTAAGTAGTGCAGTCCACCTGCTGCCTCTAAGGTGCCTGAAGCAGTAACAACCGCTGTAACGATCAGCAGTACGTCCATGGGAGGGTCGGTGGGCTTGACATGAAAAAAGAAGGTGAGGATGGCTAAACCCAATCCGCCCATAATGCCTAAACTAATCCCCTGAAGTTTTGTACCTAAAAAAATGGCGAGCAATACGATGGCAATTTGTATCCAAATCATGTTTTTAAATTTTAAGAAACACACCGCACCAACTGTATAGTGCGCTTGAGGCCTGCGAATTTACCAGAATCTCAGACATAACCACCATGGCAACTCAAAGACCTGCGCGGGAGCATTGGATAGGCATAGATGAGATTGAGTATACTCCTTAGTATGTACCTATGCGTTGATGACATGAGTCATTGGGCAGGGTAGTCATATTGCAAAGTGTTTAGAATATGCAAGAATAAGTAGCTGTAAAAAGTCATTCGTTGCTGCAAGGACACTTCAGGGTACCCATGCTGCTTGGGCTGCACGCACGGACTTTTATACTTGCCACATACCTGGAGCAGGTTTTCTAAAAAGAGTATGGTCAGGATTTGATTTGTTAATTTTTTTCGATAGCTTTGCCCTCATAAGTAATCTCAGAGAGCAATTTCAAATATTTTAGGATACAGCCCATGAAAAGTAGCAAATTCTTTCATTGCATTGGCGCCTTTCTGCTCGGTGCTACTGTGCTTTCCGGATGTAACAAGCACCCTATGCTGGCGATGGCTGAAGAGGCAGGTGCTGCTGATACTCAGATGGGTGGTGTGCGCAACAGTGGTGCAAAAAAACCAAAAAAGTATGGAACTACTTACTTTTTTGAGGAGCCTTACGCTTGCGAAGCGAGGGGTAATGCGTGCCATGAAGTAGTGCCGCGTGTTTGTAAGTATTTTGATTCTCTTCCCCTTGCCCCAAGCTCAAACATAAAAGAATTCAAAACGAATGCAAGTCTTGCCGAAGAAACGTTAGCGATTTGTAAAGAACGACTTGAATTTGCGAATTATCAGCTGAAAAACAGGACAACGATCCTAGTAAAACACCAAGCAGACCTCGATAGGTGCCAGCAAGCTCGTGAGTATGAAAAGAATACATTAGTTGCTCAACTAACTATGACCCAGGAAAACCTGACTGATACCTGGAATGAGTTGATTCTCTCAAAAGAGAAACTAAAAAAGGTAAATGGAGACTACCAAAGGTGCATGGATAATCTAGCACCGTTATCCAGCACATTGAATAAGGCTCTCAATCTTCCTACCCCTTCGCCCCAGGGGTATCTACAGCATATAGTGGCTGGGGGGTCCTTTGTTGTGGGAGTAGCGTTGGTGGGAGGTTGTATCTGGAAAACGATGTCGATGTCAAAGAATTTAGGGCAAGAGAGACAAGCAAAGGAGGCGGCAGAAAAAGAAGTGGAATCGCTTCAGGTTACTATAAAACAAAACAACGAGCTTATAAAAGAATATAAAACGAAGAAAGCTGATACCTATGGAGAGGGACTCAAACAGCGTATAAGTAGTCGGATGTCATCAACTTCATCTCCACATGGCTCTGTGGCAGAACCAACTAGAATGAACGAGAGTTAATAGAAGACCAATCATGGTTAAAAGATTATACATGGTGGCTGTTGCGTGCTTGCTACTATTTGTGCAGTGTGCTGGTCACGCTAAGCTGAGTGATGACATTGAGGCACTAAAACAGAAGCTCGAAGAGGCTAAGGAAGCCACGCGCGATGAATTGGGACCGCAAATCATAGACGCTAGTGCAGCCACGCGCGATGAATTGGGACGGCAAATCATAAACACTAATACGGCCACGCGCGATGAATTGGGACGGCAAATCATAGACACTAATACAGCCACGCGCGATGAATTGGGACGGCAAATCATAAACGCTAATACGGCCACGCACGATGAATTGGGACGGCAAATCATAGACACTAATACAGCCACGCGCGATGAATTGAGACGGCAAATCATAGAAGTTCAGATGGAAGCACACAATAACCTGTCACAGGAAATCAAATTTAATCTTAGGGAGGCGTCAGAATTCTCAGCATTCGTTGTCCCAATACTCAAGTACCTTTTCGGGAACGAGAAAAAGCGAGTAGGATTGCATACTGAAGAAACAGAAAAAGAAATCCTAATGGATGACCTGGACGAAAAAATGGCCCTTCTAGAAAAGTCGGTGCAGGTTGCCGCTGAGATGGGGTTACACGAACACAACCCAGGAAAAAAGATACCTTTGAGCAACATTATTATTTCTTCTAACGCGTCTGCTGACTCCCCCCCATCGCTCTTAGCAGAATAGGAACCACAAAAGCGGGGTTCTAGTATTTAGCAAGCGGTTCACAAAAAGATAAGAGACCACCACCAGCAAGTAGACACGAGTAGTAGTTCTTCAAGCACAGTCCTCTTTACACCAAGAGGAGAAGGAAGTAGTGACCTAAAGGCCACAAGCTATCCTTCTGTCCTTGCTTAGACGCTGTTAGACTATTGCAAAAGTCTCGACGTGACTCCTCTCATAGGGTTTGCAAACAGGCATTTTGGGGTATTCTGCAATAGTCTAATTTCTTCTTGCTGCTACACTGTGTCGCAGCACTAGCTTTTGATTAGCAGACGGCACTAAGCCTAGTACGAGATTATGGACACACGAGCACGATAGCCCCATTGGAATGAACTGGTGCTCGTTGAGCCTGAAATTCTTTTCCCCCTACAGTTTTTCTCTATTCAAATTCTCTTTTCTCACTATACATGAGCACACAAGTAACAGGGAGAGAAGTGGTAATTTGTTGCACCGACTCAATGCTATTGTCTATGTCCATCCTCACTATCCACCACCGCCACGATGGCTTCTTCAAGCACAGCCTCTCCAACCTCACAGCTGTCAAAGACCTGCTCCAAGCTCACCTCAACCCATCCATCACACAACGTATCCAATGGGATTCTTTGCGTGTGAGTAACAAAAGCTATACCGATGAAAAGCTAGCGCAGCTACACAGTAACGTTGTCTATACCTGTCAAATAGACGACAAGAGCGCTTATATCTACATCCTGATAGAGCAACAAACTACGCCTGACCCATTGCTTCCTTTCCGTTTTCTGCAGTACAATGTAGCCATGCTGACGGAACACCTCTCACAAAACAAAAAGGAGAAAACGAAACAACAACACTTCCCCACCATCCTGAACCTTTGCCTCTACACAGGCAAAAAAACACCCTACCCGTATTCTGTAGACATCTATGACTGCTTTGAAGATCCTATGCTCGCCAGAGTCACTATGTTCAAACTTTTGGATCTAATCGACCTGGGTCAGATGGAAGAAGAAGAGCTGTCCCAACATGATACGGCTGATCTATTGGAAATGCTCCTCAAACAAAGTCGAGAAAGAACGTACTTTAATTGGATCAACGAACATCCAGAAGAAATGAAGAAGCTTGTGGATCGCTTCTATGGAATTAGTGGTATCATTTATATCTTAGGCGTAGAGAAAAAGTACAGCGCAGAGGAGTTGCTTCAAGCAATAGAAAATATCGCGCCAGAAAAAAAAGAGGACATTATGACCGCAGCACAGCAGTTAGAACTAAGAGGAGAGCTAAGGGGTATACAGAAAGAGAAGCTGAGTATTGCTAAGAATATGCTCTCCAAGCTACACCTAGATATGCAGACCGTAGCGAAGGCTACTGGACTTAGTGAGGAAGAACTCATGAAGTTGCAGGAAGAGGGGAAAGCAAAAAGCTAGCTCCCATTGCTACCAATTTTTTCTCCCTATTGCTTTATATCCTAAATAACAAGTTACTCAGTACCAGTATCCTTGATCACCATGGCGAGATAGGTCTTTTCTTTTTCGAGGAGTTTATTTTTGTCTTTCTAGGTTGTGCATGCTTGTTGTTCCTCGTCTTGCTCCTCTCCATATTCATGCATGTAAATGGAATTCTTTTGCTGCTTATTCCAGGTGCTTTTTGCTTTTGATAGGTGTGACCAAATTTCTCCTTGCCAAGAAAGTATCTCCTCTTTGGTAGTATATACACAAATGGGTCTCTTAACAGTTCTTAAGACCCAAGCATATCCTAGCAAATAGCTCCCCTCATAGGGCCCGTTCTAAAAAACGATAGCGATCCCCCAATAGCCACTTCTGATATCCTACCCTTCCTTTTAGGGATGGGAAGATGCTGGAAATTCTTTTTTCAGCAAGCCAAGATATGGATCAAAGCGATAAACCTTATTTCGTTCATTGACACAATGCTGAGAAACGATGTATAATACGCTGAAATACCTACTAATAATAATACTTTTTCCATAATCTCGTTGTACTAGAGAGGCCCCAGATGTCTATCACAATTGCCCAAGTAGCTAGCTGCTATGCAATAGGACAGTGAATTAAGTCGCCGTGATGTGGTTAAAAGTCATCAAGAGTACTCCACGCAGACAGGCTAAACCGTGTATATACATTTACATAGCTCATTTTTTCTCTTTGGTGGTCTGTAGGCCCTCTCGTGTACTATGCCGCCAAGTAACCTTTTCAGAAAGCCGCTGGGGTACCTTATTTATGTAAAACAGACCGCACTTAATGCACTTCGCTGTTTTTAGGAGGTATTCATTTTGCAGTTCGCTTATTTCCTCCTCCCCACAACTCCCGCCATTGGTTAAATCCTTTGGTGTACGACAAACTAACCCCTCCAGTAAATATTGCTGCGCCCTCTGTACCCATATACGTAGCGTTGGTAGCATGCTTGTTGTATAATTTAGCACTGAGTCTTCTATCCTTGGTAAGCACATACTCCACTGTCCAGTCACCTACCCATTGGACTGTACTCCATGCACGCGATGTGTTACCAAAGATGCTTCCTTTTCTAGACACCCGCAGCCTGTCTGAAAGCCTATAGGCAAGGTCGAGGTGCAAGCCTTGGGAGCCCCTACTCTCATCCCTGAGTGCTGCTAGATCAACCTCTACGTCAACTTCAAGGTTATCGTCTAAGTTAGAAGCAAGGTTGCTTAATTGCTGAGAAGCAAGTGCACTAAAATGTCTGCCAACGGCGTTATTTCCTGTATCTGTCATCTTTTTATTAGCAAATTCTCTGAAGAGTAGTAAGCTCAATACTTGGGTTTCTGCATACTGCTTGTCTTGCGCTGCCCTCTGCTTAAACTCATTAACGACTGCAGCTAATTCACTGGAATATTCTGGAAAGTTGATTGTAAAACTTTTTTTAGGTGACAAGAGTGCTCCTTGCAGCCCTATCACTACTTGTACTGGATACTTCTTTGGGGCCCTTCCTGCTGCGCCCGGGCTCCCCAAGAGAGACGCTAGTGCAACCCGCTGCTCATACACTGCTTTTATATTGAGTATGCCGTGAGCAGGGCTGTCGTACCAAGTAATCTTGCTCTCTGGTAGAATCTTGAAAGTTTTATTGACTATACGGTAGAGAGAAAGGTCGTATTCCCCTCCTAAAAACTCAAACCCACCTGCCATCGTGAGTGCCCCGTCGGTATCTACCTCTAGCTTTATGCTGCCTTTGCCTCGCCCCTTGATGGCATCACCCGTCTTTGCATCCAAAATAATCTCTGTGTGGGCGTCAGGCGTGATCTCTAATAGGAGTGTGAGCTTGAAGCCCTGCAAGGCAACTTGCTTGGTCTGAGTTGATTTGTCTTGGTATTGGGCTTTAAAATTCACAAACCGGATAAAATCGTATTGTGCCACTGTATTACTGGCCCCACGCATCGGAATGAATATATTAGTGCCTGGATCTGTTTTTGCTTTCAGGCATACTGCCATGTTGTTGACGGGACCCGATGCAGTCAAACCACCACTCAAGATGCCGGTCCCATAAAAGTATTCATTGTCTTTTGCGGTGGTGTTGAGCAGCCTCAAGTTTTGCATACTTCCTGTTGCGTCGATTTGAAAATCCTTAAAGCCCTTGTAGAAGATGCTACCCTGCAATACAGCTTTGCCTTGTTGGTCGTCAGACAAGTGGAGGGTAGGGATGTTAATCACCTGGTCGACAAAGGTCAATGCCCCATGAACTTGATAAAGTGTATTCAAATAATTAACCCTCACGGCTGCATCCGTAATACTTGCCTCACCAGTCATCTGAGGGTTAGCTGGGCTGCCATGGAGGTAGACAGTGCCACTGAGCTCGCCAGCCAGTTGCGATACATGATTGGATACAAAAGGTGCTAAGGAAGCAAGTGGGGCATGAGAAAAGTGGGCTGTGAATTGTAGGCTATTGTTTTCTTTGAGCGGTTCATAGAAGCCCTGGATAGCCACGGTTTGTTGTTTTAGGTAATCTACCTGGCAGGTCATGTTGAATCGCTGCAAGGCATGATCCCAACTAGTACATGCATGCATGTCGCCCACCAAAAAATTGTCAATAGTAAGCTCCTCAAGGGTGATGTCACTATCCATGTACGGCTGGTCCAGTGTACCTTGCAGTACCGCTGCTGCGTTGAGCACGCCTGCAACTGGCTTACCGACCAACCAGTGAAAGTTTTCCAATGAGCAATCTTTGACTTTTAGGTGCAGTACCTCGGCAGGGTCAGCAGATAAAGTACCCAAAAGACTAACTTGTTGTTGCCCCTTACGAAAGGTAAAATTTTGAAACCTTACCCATGACTTTCCGAGTGTAATTCGATTCTCTGGATGTACATGCCACCGATTGTCAGCTAGTGCTCCCTGAGCAGGTATGAACACAATCTCTATGGTGCTATCTAGCAAAACCGCCTGGCCTTGTAAATTGGCCTGGTTACAACTCCCCTGCTGGCCAAGTCTGCTGCTAAAGTCTATTTGATTATTTTTCCAGGAGATGGCTAAGGCAAGGTCTTCCGTGGTATTGATTGTACCCCATTGCTGCTCCTTAGAAGCTAGGTGTACCACAGCCGATACTTCTTGGCCATCTTTGGATTGGCTAGCGGATAGCTCCAGCTGCGTACCCTCCCATCTATTTTTCTTCAAAGCAAGGGATGTTGCTGCCGCAAGACGTAGGGAAAAATTTGCTCCTTCCTGCTGTGAAAAACTGCCTTCAAATTGGGTATTAGGAGACAAATACGCATCAATACCAAAAACACGGAGCAGCGGGTTAATGTCTCTGCAATGAAGCTGGTAAGCAAGTGTGTAAGACTGAAGTGTGTGCCCCTGGGGAGGCAACCCGGCATGCATCAAGCGGCCTTGGTAACCTTGTATAAACTTTTGGAAATCACTAGCCAGGCTGGCATAGGAAAAATCTCCCTCGGCTTTGAGGGCCAATAGTGCTGAGTCTACCTCCAATAGATGGCCAAAATCCCCTCGGTCTGCCCGAATATGTAAAGCGTCTAGCCGTATTTCTCTGCCTTCAAGGTCAAAACAAAACTGACGCAGCTTAGCCTCTGCCTTGATACTGTCCAATGACAGGCCCTGCATGACAATAGACAATTGGGTACACAAGGTGGCACGGCGGTCAGTGAGTCGCAACGCTTGCAAACAAGCCCTGTCTAAGACCCCCTCTACAACAATACTTTCTGTATCTCTGCTGAGGTTAATGGCCGCATCAGCCCGGAGCTGCAGGTGGGGGTCATCGACGGTAAGTTTTCCTTGAAAAAACGCTCGGGCAAAGTGCCCATGGGCATAGATGTTTTCGTATACATAGTTGTTACAACCCAGCTTATGAATGTTGGCCTTTAATTGAAAGTGTGCTGTGGCCCAACTTAAGCCCTCTCCATCTATTTGGCCCTGCATGGTTAGCTGCTGCAGAGCAGGATTGTCCAACCAGGTGCCTAACTCAAAATCACTGGTAGCAATGGCGCCCTTGTACGTAGTACGTTGGGCAGTACGGTTCATCTGAACCTCCAGGTCAGTAATCACTTTGCCCAGGTCAGTATCAAAAGTAGCTTTGGCTATAAAATCAGCCAGGGTACCATAGAAACGACCTTTTGTTTTCACAAAATTAAATTTCTCTATCAGCTTGTAGTGCTTTTCGTCCAGATAAGGAAGCAAATCTTTGGTATGGAGGACCCCCTGTTGCAGTTCCATATTAAATATTGCCTCTTGTACATCCGGTAACCCTTTCAGACTTAAAAAGCTCTTAACGTGGCTACCTTGTTCGCCAAAGCCAAGATGTAAGTCTTTGACATGAAAGTCATCAATCTTGCCCTCTAATGCCCCACTAAGGGTGTAAAAAGTCTTGTGCTGCTTAAAATAAGGTAAAAAGAAAGCCAATTCTTCGGCAGCAATGAGGGCGCTGCTTAGGTGTGCTGTCATGTGCACCTTGTCTTTGAACGCTGCTAGAGGCAGTGAGGGGTCATAGGTGAGGGTGCAACTTCCCTCAACGGTACTACACCCGGTCCGGAGCTGAAGCGCTTTGCATGCTATACTATCTGGAGCAACCATTAGGGAGGTACTGAAGTGGTCTACCAATAGCGGCTTATCGGCATGTTGGCCCGTAAAATGACAAATGTCTACTGCCAACGTATTGTTTTGGGCCTTTAGGTTGGCGAGCTCAGCATCAATTTTGTGTAGGGTGAAGTGCTTGGTATCAAAAGTATCTTGCAGCAGCGCAGCTTGCTGGTCATCTATTGAAATTTCTATGTCTTGTAAAGATGCCCTTTCAATCACAAACGAAGTCAAATGCTGTGTTGCTGATGCCGGCTTTATAGCACCCCCCAGTAGCTGAAGTAAGACCTGCATGTTATACGCCTCCTCCCCCTCTTTGCACAGATGCACTTGGGCACTTTTTATACGAACCGTTTTCAGCGTAATGTACCTATCCATCAATAGCTGAAGAGGATTTACCGTAAGAGCCAGTTGATCCACAGCCAGCATGGTGTTGTCTTGGGGGTCTTTGATGGTCAACCCAGTAAGCGAGGCGCGGTACAGCCACTTGAGCTGAAAGCGATGGTGTGTGATAGCAAATTGGGTGGTATCGCTCAGGCACTGCAGGAGTATTCCAAACAAGCGATTTTGGACATAGGGCAATTGGAGCACTACAAAAGCGCTCATGAGCAGGCCAAGTGTAGCTACCGAAAGCCATTTCAGGAGCTTACCTATTATTTTTTTGATTAGCTTCGTTCTTGTTTTAAGCGTGTTCAATGCGAAAGAGCAATCCAGTAATATTGGCGATTGAGACCTCGTGCGATGAGACAGCAGCTGCTGTCATTCTCAATGGCAAGATAGCAAGCAACGTAGTAGCCACCCAAGCGGTGCATGCCCAATATGGGGGAATTGTACCAGAATTGGCGTCTCGTGCACATGAGCAACATCTTATTCCTGTAGTCACGCAAGCTATGCAGCAAGCCAACATTACCCAATTTGAATTGGACGCAGTCGCCTTTACACAAGGGCCAGGACTATTAGGAGCCTTGCTTGTGGGCACCACTTTTGCCAAGTCTGTTGCCTTTTCACTAGATATTCCGCTGATCGCCGTACATCATATGCGTGCCCATATCTTGGCCAATTTTATTGAAGAGCCTTGTCCTAGTTTCCCATTGCTTGGCCTAACAGCAAGTGGTGGGCATACCCAACTAATCCTTGTCAAGAACCACTTGCGCATGGAGGTCATTGGAGCGACACAAGATGACGCCATAGGAGAGGCTTTCGACAAGATAGGCAAACTGATGGACCTCCCCTACCCTGGGGGGCCGCTCATTGACCAGTATGCACGGCAGGGTGATCCACACCGCTTTCAATTTCCATCCACCCACGTACCTCACCTCAATTTTTCTTTCAGTGGTATTAAAACAGCTTTTCTCTATTTCCTCAGGGAGCAACAAAAAAAAGATGCCCAGTTTGTGGAAAAGCACCGAGATGATATTTGTGCGAGCATTCAGGCTACCTTGATCAGCATGCTCCTCCAAAAACTCAAAAAAGCTGTTGCCCAAACAGGCATTAAAAGCATCGCAATAGCAGGTGGTGTTGCAGCTAATTCAGGCCTAAGAAGTCAGTTAAAGCAGCTGGCGGAGCAAGAGGGCTGGGAAGTATTTATCCCGCAATTAGCCTACTGTACAGATAATGCGGCCATGATTGCTATCGCAGCCTATTACCACTACTTAGCAGGTAATTTTTGCAACTTGCAAGTAACTGCCAGGCCCAGGATGTCTTTGTGAATAGTAAATTTTTAACTAACGCGTTTTAGGACCTGCTTCCAGAGACGCAACGGTACTGTGTAAAGTCTAGGCAGTCGTTTTTTCGGAAGAATAAAATCAGTTGTACACTTTTGAGCCTAGCAACAGTTACAATGACCCAATCACCTTTTGCATAGAGTCACTGCATATCATGCCCTCAAAGCACAAGAAAGTAGCCAAGAACATTGTTATCAAAAACAAGCGGGCAAGTTTTGAATATACGTTTCTGGATAAATATATAGCAGGGATAGTCTTGACGGGCACAGAGGTAAAGTCTGTCAGAGCCGGCAAAGTAAGCCTACAGGAGTCTTATTGCTACTTCTCTAAGGGAGGGGAGCTTTGGGTCAAAGGCATGCACATTGCAGCGTATACACAAGGAAACATTTATAACCATGTTGAAACCAGGGAGCGAAAGCTCCTCTTAAACAGAAAAGAGCTCAATAAGCTCATGCGCAACCAAGAAAAAGGATTGACAATTATTGTTGTCCAACTTTTCATCAATGAGCGGGGGCTGACTAAACTGCAAATTGCTTTGGCCAAAGGGAAAAAGCTATATGACAAACGCCAGTCCATCAAAGAGAAAGATTTGGAAAGAGCCACACGGCGTGGTCAGGTTTAGCATCAAGTTTGAGGACAACGACTTGCTCATAGTTTTAACTCACCTCTCTACCATTGCCAAAGCATATTTGCTACTGCCTGTGTTTTTGAAGGGACATTTTTGAAGCCTATGGGCTTATAGTGGCCCGCCTCCTCCCAAAAGTGTCGCCTTTGGAAAAATGAGGAAACTTGTGCTCATTGTTCCCGAGAGACTAACACATTTTTCCTGCCTTCTACCTGCAAGGTAAAAAGCAAGGCCACGCCAGTAAGGCAAGGCATTGATTAAAGATCAGTTAATAAGCTTTTATTAAAAAAGACTCACTACTTTTAGGCTTAGACTCCTGCAAAAGAATCTCATCACTGCAAAAAATATGTGGGCCATTGGCATCAAGAGCGGACTTATCACCGTTTTAGGACTTATTGCGTATGGACTGATCGTCCAGCTTACGGGACTACAGCACTCATTATGGGGCAGCTTACACTATGTGGTGCTGGCGCTGGGGATCTACTCTGGGCATTACTATTACAAAGCAGCCAACAACGGCTCGATGACCTACAAACAAGGCCTCAAGTTGGGGCTTGTTGTCGTTTCATTCGCAGGCTTGGCAAACACACTGCCCTTATATCTGTATACCAAATTTATGGATGCTTCCTTCATCGTACAGTTGGCCGAAAGTATAGGAAAGGCTTTGCAGCAAGAGGACATAGACGAGACCATCATTGAAAAAACAGTATGGTTGATGCAGAACATGACTCCAGAGTTTGTATGGATCGGGATCTTTTTTAGTATCGTGCTACTGGGCTTCTCTTTGACCTTAGTCATTGCTGTATTCTCCAAAAATTCTAAAAAGAGCACGTTACAACCGTAGTACGGCTACATAGTCATTCCCCTATCTGCGTGTCCTTTGTGTCTTTTTTATAGCTTCACCACTCTATTTGCATTACTTTGTGTGTGGGCATGGTATTGAGACACAGTCCATACGATGCCTGTAGACTGGCTGTTCCTAGATTCGTGGGTACTAAAAGAGTTATCAATAGGTTGTAAGTCTTTTTGATCCGCAGTAAGTTTTACGCTCAACGCTACTTCTATGCAACTCAACAAGAAATTACTAAGTGACCTATTTGGATACTTCATGCGGGGATTATTATTGGTGGCACCCTTCGCGCTAACGATTTATATTATTTCACTTGCCCTGAACTTCATTGATGGATTGATAGGGATAAAAATTCCTGGCTTAGGGATAGCAATTTTGCTGACCTCTATTACTTTCTTGGGTTATTTGGGGTCCACACTACTGGTCAGGTCTGTATTTGATCTTACAGAAAACTTGATCACAAAGCTGCCCTTCATCAGTACTATCTATTATTCCCTCAAAGAGCTGACCTCTGCTTTTGTAGGCGATAAAAAGAAGTTTGATAAGCCGGTGCTAGTAATCATGAACAAAGAGGCTCAGTTACACAAGCTAGGCTTTGTGACACAGAAAGATCTAAAGACTATGAATTTACCAGGCAGTATTGCGGTATATGTTCCTCATTCTTATAATTTCTCAGGCGATTTATTCATTCTCCCCAAGGAAGCGGTTAGCCCCGTAGACATCGCTAGCACGGAGGTTATGAAGTTTATTGTATCGGGCGGGGTGGCGGGCTTACAACGCCCAGAGGAACAAGACGTGCGCGAGGCCACTCTGTGAGGACAGGGAGTGGATACATGTCACTGCCTATGAAAATACTTAGCTAGCCAAGAGTCTTCGGCACGGACCAGCCACCTGTCAGCCAGTTCTTCTTTTTTAGTGACGGTATTATCAAAAGTAAGCATATCTGCCAAGATAGCTCCTTGCTGAATTTTTTCTTTAAGCTGATCCAAAGGAACTACAAAATTGGTTTCACCGCGCCTAAAAGCAATATAGTCCCTATGCAGCAAGTGTACTTGAAATGCTTGCTCTAGTCCGCGAATAAACTGCACAGAAGCATCTACAGCGCAACCTGTGGCACCTTGCAAACTTTCCTCTACAGCCAGGATCAGAAACTGCTCATAAAGTATCTCAGTACTGCATTGCAAGGGATTGCCATGCGCGGTCCACTGCTCCAAGAACTCTTGTAGATTTTGTAGCATCGTCGCTTTTTCCTCCTGCTCAAGAGGGCGACTGGCTTGATATACCCATATGCGGGCTGCATCGGACAGTTGATTAAAAGGAACGTACATAGTCTGCAGCGCTTTTTATGATACCCGTATTGCTTACTTCTGTGCCCGCAAGTTACTATATTTTCCAATCATTGAGGCCAAAGGCGTGCATTGGTCTACCGTATTGTGCCCCTTTAGGGTTTCGGTTGCGGTAAAGGGGTAAATTCTCTAGATTTGCTGATCCATACTACGTGGTGATGTAGCTCAGTTGGTAGAGCATCGGACTGAAAATCCGTGAGTCGGTGGTTCGAGTCCACTCATCACCACTTATTGCTTTGTCTTGCCTCCTAGCGCTACCAGCTGTAGTCAAATGGGCACACGATGGGTGGAAAAACAGGGTGTTCCCACTATTCATAACGCACGCCCATAGCAACTAGCCCTGAATATCCACAAGCTCTACGTCAAAGATGAGAATAGCATTGGCCGGAATCAAGCCATTCCCTGTCCCTTGGCTTCCATATGCCAGTGTAGAGGGAATAAAGAGGCGTGCCTTGGCCCCTTGGTGCAAACACATGATTCCTTCGTCCCACCCTTGGATGACTTGTCCTACACCCAACTGGAACTCGATAGGCTCGTAAGCTCTTTGTGGATTGTGAATACCATGCTGCTCAGCTACCTTTTCTAGACTCGTGTCAAACACTTTTCCACCCAGGAGTTGCCCTGTATAATTGACTTTTACCTTGTTTCCTTGCTTGGGCTGAACGCCGTGGCCTGGTGTATCAATCACGTAATACAAACCAGAGGAGGTGGCCTGGGCTTTCACATTATTTTCTTTCAGATAGCTGGCAATGGCTTTACCATCTTCCTTAATTTGCTTCTCAGTCTTTTCTTGTTGTTTTTTTTGTAACATGGCGATTTGTTCAGTTTCCCATTTTTTATGCGCTTCTTCTGGCATGACATCTTGCAGCTGGAGGTGTAAAAATATTTCTTCGTTTTTCTTCAGCCCATATTGCACAGTCATATAATCCAGTTCTTCTGCGCTTAGCTTACACAGGAGACTGTCTCCTTTTTTAAGCATACTGACGGCTTCGAAGAAGCCACCATCTTTTTTAGAAGTCTCCTGGGAGTAGGGCAGTGCCATAGGCAATTCCTGATCAGCAGTGTTAAGTAATACGACTCCCTGGCCAGTTTTGTAGCATACATTGAGCAAAAGTATATCTCCTTCTTGCGGGCCAGGACCTGCTCCTTGCTTGACTATTTGGTACTGCAACCCTGTAGCTGTCTTTTTAAAAAATCCATGGCGGTAAGTTTTTAGGCAGAGCGCAAGAGCAACAGCAAGCAGAAGGCCACCAAGGGAGAGCAGATAGAAGCGTTTCTTATTCTTCATTAGCTAGGGTTTAAAATGTTGTGTTTGGTTTTGACAAGGTTTTCAAATTTGGCTACTGTTTCTTTCAGGGTCAGGTAGGAGGTACCACCTGCAGCGTTCTTATGACCCCCTCCTTCAAAGTATTCTTTGGCCCATAGGTTCACAGGTATGTCTCCTGAAGATCTCAAAGAGAGGCGTACAGCGTCTTTCTTCTCCTTGATGACAGCAGCAAGCACAATGCCCTTGATAGCAAGCGCATGGTTGACGAGTCCTTCTGTATCACCTATTTGTAAGTGATACTTTTGATAATCTTCTACACTGATGAAAAAATAAGCAGTATTGTGTTCCTTAAGTAGTACAAATCGATGGCTCAAGGCAAAGCCCAGAAACTCGAGCTTACTTACAGGATTATTTTCATATACCAGCCTGCTCACTTTGGCTACATCCGCTCCATGACGCATCAAGCTGGCTGTCACGCAGTGTGTTTTGGCAGTAGTATTGGGATTTCTGAATGAGCCAGTATCGGTCATGATGCCAGCGTAGAGGCACTCAGCAATGTCCTGATCGACCAGGGCTTGCGCGCCTAGGGCTTCTATTATTTCATACAAGAGTTCGGCAGTAGCTGCTGCCCCTGGCTCTCGAAAAATCAGATCACCAAATTTTTCTGTCGTTGGATGGTGATCTATGACCACCGTAGTAGCAGCAGCATTTCTAACTACTGATTCCATTTCATGAAGCCGGTTCAAGGTAGGAAAGTCTACGCAAAAGATGATATCAGCCTTGTTCAGGAGTTCGAAGGATTTTTGCTGCTGCCCCCGAGAACAAATGATGACTTCTTGTGCGCCGGGTAGCCAGTTGAGGAAAGCGGGATATGCTGTGGGTGCAATCACGTGTACTTGGTGTTGTTGCTTTTTGAGCAACGCAGCCAGCCCTAGGCCAGTCCCTAAAGCATCTGCATCAGGGCGCTGATGTACGGCAATGGTAATCTGCTTGGGGGAAGCTAGTAGTGCCTTTAAAGGCAGTATGTTTTCCATGGAGAAGATGACTCGCAACGCAAGCCTTTAATCAGAGGCGAATTTGTAATTATTCCTATAGAAAAACAAAGAGGCATCACCAGGTTGGTGACACTACTTGCCGATACAAAACTTAGAAAACAGGTTTCCCAATAACTCCTCTGTAGTTACCTCCCCTGTAATTTCTCCTAAATGGTAGAGTGCTCTACGAACGTCTTGTGCCAACAATTCATGGGTTAGCTTACTTGCTATGCCTTGCAACACCTCTTCCAAAGCTTCTTTGCTCTTGCTCAAGCTCTCATGATGCCGTGCATTGACCACAATGGTATCTGTCCTTTGTAACTGGTCTAGTGCCACACATGCCAGGAGCCGTGACTTTAGGAGGGGTATGTTTTCTTGTTGAGCTGCCGAGATGAGCACAAAATCCTCTTGCTGAAGGGCCTGTAACAAATCAGGTGGTGCAACGTCTATCTTGTTGCCCACTTTAATATAGGGGACGGTCGATGCCTCGAGTTGCTGAATCGTCTGGTGGATGCTGGGTAAAGTTTCAGTAGCTAAGTCAAAGAGATAGATGATGAGTGCAGCTTTTTGAAGTTGTTCTTTGGTCTTGGCAATGCCTATGGCCTCTATGGTGTCAGCGGGCTTGTCTCGCAGCCCTGCAGTATCAATACATCTAAAATTCACGCCTCCGATGTTCACCTCAGCTTCAATCAAATCTCGGGTAGTGCCAGGCATATCAGAGACAATTGCTTTTTCTTCATTGAGCAAGGCATTGAGCAAAGTGGATTTGCCAACATTGGGCTTGCCAGCAATTACAGTAGGGACGCCGTTCTTGATGACATTGCCGAGTGCAAAGCTTTGTATAAGCTGTGCAATGGGCGTTAATAGTTCTTGCGCAAGTGTTTTTAAGGCCATTCTATCAGCAAAGGCTACGTCTTCCTCTGAAAAATCTAGTTCTAACTCAAGCATAGAGGCAAAGTGAATCAGCTTCTCTCGAAGCTGCTTGATTTTTGAGGAGAATCCACCCCGCATTTGCTGCAGAGCTGTGCGGTGTGCCACGGCTGAGTCGGCAGCAATAAGATCTGCTACAGCTTCTGCTTGCGCCAGATCTAATCTGCCATTCAGGAAAGCGCGCAACGTAAATTCCCCTGGCTTGGCTAACCGCGCTCCGTGCTGTACCAAAAGCTGGATGATTTGCTGCACAACAAAACCAGAGCCGTGGCAGGAGATCTCTACAGCGTCTTGTTGGGTAAAGGATTTCGGTGCTCTGAAGATAGAGATCAGTACTTCGTCTAAAAGTTTTTTCTGGTCATGGATGGTGCCAAAGTGAATTGTATGAGAAGTTTGTTGGGTCAGGTCTTTGCCTTCAAAGACCTGGTTGGCGAGCTCGATCACCCCTGCTCCTGAAAGCCTGATCACCGCGATAGCGCTACTACCAGGTGGAGTGGCTAAGGCAACAATAGGGTCTTCTTGGTGGGGGATTTTCAAGGGTAGTTAGTTTAGTTTACAAGAGAACATGCGTACTTTCGTCGCAAATCTATAAGTATTCTCCCAAGTCATGAAGCACTTTCTTGCTAACCGCATCAATGCACTGCCGAAATCAGCCACCATCGCCATGAACCAACAGGCAATAGATTTACAGGCACAGGGACACGACATTATCAATCTGAGTATAGGAGAGCCAGACTTTAAAACGCCCTTATCTATCCAACAGGCAGCCAAAAAGGCAATTGATGCAGGGATTTACTTCTCTTATACACCGGTGGCGGGTTATGCTGATCTTCGGGCGGCCATTGCTGACAAGCTCTGTCAGGAGAACAACATTCGCTGCGAACCTAGTCAGATCGTTGTTTCTAATGGCGCCAAGCAGGCGATTGCCAATGTGTTTTCGTGCTTGCTCAATCCTGGAGACGAGGTGGTGGTTTACACGCCTTATTGGGTCAGTTACGTGGCCATCATTCAATGGGCAGGAGGCAAGCCTGTGCTGATCCAAGGCAAACTAGCCAATAACTTTGAGGCTACTCCTGAACAGCTAGACCAGGCCATCACTTCCAAGACAAAAGCAGTAATTTTTTCTAGTCCTTGTAACCCTACAGGCCATGTATTTTCTAAGCATGCGCTTGAGGCTATGGCAACAGTGCTGGCAAAACATGCACCTATTTTTGTCATTGCGGATGAGATTTATGAGTACATCAACTTTGTCGGCGAACATACTAGCATGGGTGCACTTCCGGGCATGCAAGACCGCGTCATTACCATCAATGGTTTTTCTAAAGGCTTTGCTATGACAGGCTGGAGAATAGGGTATATGGCAGCACCGGCGTGGCTTGCCAAAGCTTGTGAGAAGATCCAGGGGCAGACCACTGGCGCCCCTTCCTCTATTGCCCAGCGTGCTGCGTTGGCTGCCATTCAGGGAGACAGAAAGGTTATACAGCTCATGACTGATACCTATCGCAAGAGACGCGACCTCTGCTTGGAGCTGCTGAAGGAAATTCCAGGCTTTCGCTCTAACACACCTCTGGGAGGCTTCTTTCTTTTTCCTGATGTAAGTGATTACTTTGGCCGTACGGATGGGCACGTCGTTATCCAAGATGCACATGAGCTGTGTATGTACCTCCTACGAGAAGCGCATGTTTCTGTGGTGGCGGGCAGCGGGTTTGGTGAGCCTAATTGCGTCAGAATCTCCTATGCAGTTACTGAAGACCAACTAAGAGCAGCACTGCAGCGCATTCAAGAGGTTTTGGCCAAGTTAAAGATGCCCTAACTACATGGCTTGATACAGCTTTGCGTAGTAGCCTCCCTGGGCTAGCAGCGCTTCGTGAGCTCCTTCTTCTTGAATCTTCCCATGCCTCAGCACTAAAATCTTATCAGCATGCTGAATGGTAGCAAGGCGATGCGCTATGAGGAGACAGGTTCTGTTTTGCATCAACATAGCAGTAGCTTTTTGAATAAGTCGTTCAGTCTCTGTGTCCATAGAAGAAGTTGCTTCGTCCAGTATCAAGATGCAAGGATCATAAACCAACACACGTGCAAAGGCTAGCAATTGTCTCTGTCCCATAGAGAGGGTCATCCCCCTCTCCATAACATGGTAGTCATACCCGCCAGGTAGCTGTAAGATAAAATCGTGAATGCCCATCAACTGGGTGGCTTCCACAACACGTGCTCTATCAATGTCAAGATTGCCCAAGGTGATGTTCTCGTAGATGCTTCCAGAAAAGAGAAAGACGTCTTGCAACACAAGGCCTACATGCTCGCGCAAAGTCTGGAGCTTATAGTCCTTGATATTAACACCATCGATATAAATCACTCCCTTTTGTACATCGTAGAAGCGTTCTAGCAGATGGATGAGGGTAGACTTGCCTGCCCCAGTAGCCCCAACGATGGCCAAAGATTTTTGGGCTTCTATCTGAAAAGAAATATCCTTCAAAACATAATCCTGGTCTTCGTAGGCAAACCATACATTTTGAAAGACAATTGCTCCCTGAAGTTGTTGGGGAGCATGGGTGCCTGTATCGTCTACCTGTTCACCATTTTCCATCAGCTTCATAATTCGGCCTGTACTCACGATGCCCATTTGTAGCGTGTTAAAGCGATCTGCGATGAGGTGCAACGGGCGAAAAAAAAGATTGATGTACATTAAGAAAGCTATAAGCTGGCCTAACGTAACTATGCCGTGTATAGCGTCCTTAGCACCATACCAAACAAGTAGGCTGATCGACACTGAGTTGATAATGCTAAGGCACGGAAAGTAAAACGCATAATACTGTACAGATTTGATACCAGCGTTTTGGTGTATTTCGTTAAGCGCCTTAAACTGGGCTAGTTCACGTTGCTCCCTACCAAAAATTTGTACCATACTCATCCCTACAATGCGCTCTTGCATAAAAGCATTGAGTTGAGCCACCGCATTCCTCACTGCCCTCAAAGCATACTTTATCTTTTCCTTAAAGACATAAGTAACAATCGCTATCAAGGGCGAAGTTGCCAAACTGAGTAGGGCCAGTCGCCAATTGATGTAGAACATAAGAACAACCATGAGCACCATTTGCAAAAGATCACCAATCAGCGCTGCCATACCTTCGCTAAAAACATTGGCGAGGGCTTCTGTGTCGGAAATGTTGATAGTCACTAATCTTCCGATAGGTGTCTTTTTGAGGAAGCTGGTGCGTAGCCGAAGGATGTAAGCATAGAGCTGGATGCGGATATCTCTAATCACATGCTGCCCGAGCCAATCGGAAAGATAGGTTTGGTAGTACTGAGCAACACCCTGAATGACTAGTAAAAGAACAAGCAAGACAGCCATCCCCACCAACCCCTTGTAATCACCTAATAAGATATAATCATCAATGGTGATCTGGATAAGGTAGGGCTGCAAGGGTGCTAACACGCCTAGCGCAAACGTAAGACAGGTAAGGAAATAAAAAGTACTTCTGTAAGGCTTTACAAATACAGTAAGCTTTCGAAGTACCTTCCGATCGACAGTTTCCGTGTCTTGTTTTTTGTGACCAGGCATGTTGAGCGAAGATATAGAAAATTAGAGAGACCTTAGGCATATTATTAGTTTAAAAAAATAGCCTCTGGATAGGTCACCTGCATCAATGTTAAGCCGCGAGCAGGGACCAGAATAGCTGATAGGTCACGATCTTTTTGGTCAATCAGCGTTTCAAAAGCTGACAAGCTCAATTTTTTCTGACCTATCTTGAGCAAAAGGCTGACAATAATTCTAACCATGCTTCGTAAGAAGCGATTGGCTTTGATACGAAATAGAAGCTGCTCTTTTTGAACCAACCAACCGGCCTCCATGACAGTACATAAAAAATGCTCATCGTCTGAGCGCACCTTGCAAAGGTTCCGAAAATCGTGCTTGCGGCACAATATCGCGGCTGCCTCGTTCATTTTTGGGATGTCCAATAGGCCCCGCAACAGGCAGCTGGTCTCGCACTGAAAGGGAGTTTTATTTTGTACAATGGTATACGCATACGTCCTAGCCAAGGCATCGAACCTAGCATGGGCAGTGGGCTTCACCGGCCGCATGGCTACAATAGCAATGTCTGCTGGCAATACCGCATTGAGCTGATAGTAGAGGCGATTCACGTCCACGGTACATGCTAAGTCCATGTGGGCACATTGTTGCTGCGCATGCACGCCCGTGTCGGTCCTACTGCTCCCCACTACTTTGACTGCTCTTTGTAGTATTTGAGAGAGACACGCCTCCAGTACCCCTTGGACTGTGGTGGCATTTTGCTGCTGTTGCCATCCATGATACTGTGTGCCTCGATAAGCAATTTGTAGGAAGTAGCGAAGTTTTTTCTCTGGCATAGCGTTGAGCAGCTAGGACTACAAAAATAGATGAATAACAAGGAGCTGCATTTGTACCAGCACTTCTTTTTGTGGCTAGTGCTAGCTACTTTTGGTAAACGTTAAATACAAACCTAAAGATGGATTTTACGGCCGAAGCCATCCTCATCGTTGGCTCATTCTTGCTTTTTATCAGTATCCTGGCAAGCAAAATATCTACCAAACTAGGTATTCCTACTTTACTTATATTTCTAGCGATCGGAATGTTGGCTGGCTCTGAAGGAATAGGGGGCATTAGCCTCCACAATGCTGCCTTGGCCAAGGTGCTAGGTGCTGTGACCCTGACACTCATTCTTTTCTCAGGTGGCCTTGATACAGAATATACACATATTCGGCCCATTATATGGCATGGAGTTCTCCTTTCAACTATCGGGGTGCTGGTGACTGCCTTTGGCATTGGCTACTTTATCTACTGGGTGACAGACTTCAACTTGGTAGAAAGCCTCTTGGTAGGCTCTATTATCTCTTCTACCGATGCCGCGGCCGTGTTCTCTATCCTACGCTCTAAGAACATACACCTAAAGCATAACCTTGCGCCAACATTGGAGCTAGAGTCAGGAAGTAATGATGTCATGGCATTCTTCTTAATGATGTTCTTCACAGGCTTGCTGCGTAGTGAAGGAGAGATGGAATTTGCGTCTGCCATCCCCATCTTTTTCAAAGAGATGATCATAGGCGGCACGGTAGGCTTCCTGGTGGGCAAGGCTATGGTATGGGTGGTGAACAAAGCACAGCTTGCATACGAATCGCTGTATCCGGGCCTAACACTGTCCATGATTTTGTTTACGTATTCTGCCACTAACTTTATCCACGGCAGTGGCTTCTTGGCAGTCTACATTGCTGCCTTGATGCTAGGTAGCCAAGACTTTTTGCACAAAAAAAGCTTGATTCGGTTCTACGATGGGGTGACCTGGCTGATGCAGGTAGTCATGTTCATTGTCTTAGGCTTATTGGTTTATCCCAAGAAACTTATTCCCGTGGCTGGCATTGGCGTTTTTATTTCCTTGGTGCTGATGTTCATTGCCCGCCCCCTGGGCGTATTCCTCTCGCTGGCTTTTTTCAAGAAGGTCGGCCGCAAACAAAAATTGTTTATCTCTTGGGTGGGCCTTAGAGGAGCAGTGCCTATCGTATTTGCTACTTATCCTTTGTTAGAACGTATTGACAAGTCTGATGTGATTTTTCATATTGTGTTCTTCATCGTCCTCACTTCGATTCTATTTCAGGGTACTACACTGCATCCCCTGGCAAAGTGGCTACAACTAGAAGCCAAGCTATCTGCAAAGAAAGCAAGGGCTATCAGCCTATCGGAAGACGTTAAAAGTGAGTTACTGGAGCTAGAAGTAGCCAACGATTCGGTCGCTGCGGGCAAACGCATTGTAGAGCTAGGATTGCCCAAAAGTTCACTCATTGTGCTCATTAGTAGAGAAAAAAACTACCTAACGCCTCGTGGAGATACAGTCATCGAAGCAGGCGATAAGCTGATGGTCATGACTGACGATAAGCAGGACATCAAAGAGCTGAAAGCGTGCCTAGGTATGTCGCATTAGAACAGTAGGATGGCGATTTGAAGAAAGTTATTTTATCAACTTTTCAATGCTTTAAATCATAAATTCATAAATCGATTGTATTATGGCGTCCCTTTTGGAGGTAGATTGCCTGATTGTCTATGCTTTTTTGCTCATTACCCTTGTTATAGGCTTGCGGGCGGGTAGGGGTGTTAAGGATATTCGGGGATATGCAATTGCTAATAAAACGTACGGAACAGGGGTGCTTGTGCTTAGCTTTTTAGCTACCAATATAGGAGGAGGGAGTGTAATGAGTGGCTCAAGGGAAGTATTTGCTAATGGTATTATCATGACGGTCGCTTCCCTAGGAGTTGCTATTTCACTCCTCTTTATAGCCTTCTTCATTGCACCCAAAATAGTATACTTCGAGGATTGTATTACCATTGGAGATGTCATGGGCAAGCTCTATGGCGAAGCCAGTAAAGTCATCACAGGTATCTTAGGCGTGTTATACTCTATTTGCATGACTAGCATGCAACTGCTTGCCTTATCCATTATTAGTGCAGAACTATTAGGACTCAAAGCAGCGTATGGGCTCGTCATAGGAGGGCTTTTATTAGCTACTTATTCAGCTATCGGAGGTATAAAATCTATCGCTATCACTGATGTGTTTCAATTTATCATTCTTGTCTCCGTTATCCCACTCATAGCCAGCCTAGGCCTTAATCGAACGGGAGGTATTCAGGAGTTATTCCACCAGGTGCCTCAAGAAAAGTTCAACGTATTTAGCCATGAGAACTTCTCCTACTATCTAACCTTATTCTTAGTATGGAGTATTTTCCCAGTAGGTATTACCTCGCCTCCCTTGTTCCAACGGTTACTAATGGGTCAAAATGCCAAACAACTACGAAGTCAATATTTGATTATAGCCGCCTTTGATCCAACTTTCAGATTAATTATCACCCTAATTGGGCTAGCCGCCATAGTACTCTATCCCACTATCGAAGCCAAGAATGTTATCCCCCACATTGTTAATGAGCTTTTGCCCACCGGTCTCAAAGGATTTGCTATAGCTGGCTTGCTGGCCGTGGTCATGTCTACAGCCGACTCTTACCTCCATACAGCTGGGCTTTTACTTTCACACGATGTTATTAAACCTCTTTGTGATAAAGCAAGCATCGCCATTCATGAGCTACGTTGGGCCCAGTACAGCACTATACTTGTGGGCTTTATTACAATTGTAGTAGCACTGCGAGCCGAAGAACTACTGAAGCTCAGTTTTACTGCCTTGAGCTTTACCGGCCCGCTACTCCTGTTTCCATTGGTGGCAGGCATCATGGGTCTGAAAACGGATCCACAGTCCTTCTACGTGCCTATGCTAGTTACGTTGCTCTCTTTTATAGTGGCCATGTTAGTGCTTCCAGTATCTCAGCGTCACCTAGCAGTGCTCATTAGCATTCTTGCCAATGGAACTAGCTTCTTTGCAACGCACCTCATCAAAAATAGGGGTTTTGCAGTGCTCCAGCGCAGTATCAAAATTGAGACTATGAGCAAGCCCTTTGCAAAACTCGAGTTATCGCCCAACAAGCTCATCCGTTACTCGCAGCAAAAAGTTTCCCTATATGGTGCTCCTTATGCCTTATTTGGAGTTTTTTGCTGCATCAGCTACACCCTTCCTTATTTCATGTGGACCTATCAACTCCCGCAAGAGTATGGACTCATGATCACCACCAGGACCATTGGTGCGGCAGCTTGTGGCCTGTTAATGGCCCACGAAAAGTGGCCCAAGTCCCTCTTGTCCTACCTGCCCACCTTCTGGCACCTCACACTGCTCTACTGCCTCCCCTTTACCAGTACGGTGATGTTCTTGCTCACCCAAGGAAGTGTAGAGTGGCTCATCAATGTGGCCCTCACCATCATGTTTCTCATTGTACTCGCAGACTGGGTGAGCTTTATGATCCTTACAATACTGGGCATAGCACTGGGTTTTCTCTTCTACACACTGGCCATTAGCCCTATCAACCTACAGCTAAACTTTAGTACTGGCTATTTGTTGGTCTATCAAGGCCTCTTTGCCACCCTCATTGGCCTTCTTTTTGCCCGAAGGAAGCAGCTCCACTTTGACTCCCTGGCCACCCAACGAGAACAGTTGACCCTCGATAACCAGGAAGCACAAGAGGATCTCTTTGAAGCTACTGAAGAAAAGTTTCGGTTTATGAGCCTCCTCAAAAAAGCCGGCATAGAGCAACTAGAGAGCGTAGCGCACCTGAGCAAAAAACTCCTAGCCATCAGCCAACAGAAAGGTGACATCAAGGAATTCGAAAAACTGGCCCAGCAACTCACTGACCAGCTCACCCCCATGGCCCTAAGTATGGATAAGTTTATACACCGTACCACAGGCTTTTTACTCCTCGAGGGTGTGGAGACACTATCCCTTGACAACTTCTTGCATGCCCTACAAAAGACGTTCTATGAAAAGGGTCACAGGCTTAAGATAGAAGTACGTACACAACAAAAAACGTTACAGTGTGATATAGAAAAGATGAAGAAGGTGATTCTGAACGGTTTCTCTTTCGTGCAGTCAGTGGCTGGAGAAAGAGAACAAGGACCTGTGTTACTAGGTATAGAAGATACGCGCCTAGGCTATGCGGTGGACTCTGTAAGCCCTGATCACATCAAGAAAATAAGGGCCCTGCGATTTACGATTACTACTGCCCCCACGCTACCTACGCTAGCTGCGCTGTACAGGTCACAAATAGCTGAAGAGAGCCTCATGAAACCCGAAGCACCCACTAATATGCCTCTATTGGCGAACGAGCGGATTGTGAAGGCTCACTATGGCTACAGCAGCACAATCAGTGAGAGCAATGAACTCACCCTAGTCTATGTCATTCCTGTCAACGTCCGTGAGGTACGCTCCCAAGACATGGACACCCCCCAAATGCAGCTAGGTGCCGAATGGTCCCGTGCTGATGATACCTACCCAGGAGCACAGGAGCAGGAAACGGCATTCCTCCAAGCTGTGAAGGAACGCTCAAAAGTTGATCTCTCTTTAGTGGAAAAAGCCATCAACTTGCTTAAGGACTACCACGGTCCTGTCATGAGGAAGTCAGGCGAGCCGTTTTACTTGCACCCAATCGCTGTAGCACAGATTGTGCTCGACTACAACCAGGAAGAGGCTACGATCTTAGGCGCCCTCTTACACGATACAGTAGAGGATACGCCCCTGACGCTAGAGCAAGTAGCACTGTTGTTTAATCAAGAAGTACGCACCATTGTCCAAGGAGTCACCCACATGGAGAGCAACAAAGAGACGATCTATCAAGTGCTGCTCTCTCACCCAGAAAACATCCATAGGCTCTTAGGAGCCGAAGACCCACGAGTGCTCTATGTGAAGCTAGCCGATAGGATGCACAACCTACGCACCATCCAGGCAAAGTCTCATGAGAGCCAACGCAGCACTGCTGAGGAGACGTTGCTCTTCTTTGTGCCCTTGGCCAAGTACTTAGGCCTCACTGAGGCTGCCGAGGAGCTCAAGAACAGGAGCTTTGAGGTGCTGGGAAAATAGTAGCCAGCAATCATGTACCATTGTTTTTAGCCAAACGTTTTTAACCAAACGCTGTCTTAGTACTCCCCATGGGTGATAGGTGTAAGATGATCCTGCATGACTCACACGAAAGCTAGCTTGACAACACTATGAAGATTATCCTCAGCGGAGGGGGCACAGGCGGCCATATCTATCCGGCCATTGCCATTGCCGATGTATTGAAGCAATATGACCCAGCTACCGCCATTCTCTTTGTGGGGGCTAGCGGAAAAATGGAAATGCATAAGGTGCCAGAGGCAGGCTACCCCATCGTCGGGTTAGGAATTAGAGGATTCCAACGTAGGCAAGTGCTTCAAAACTTTTCCCTTCCTTTTAGGTTAGCATCAAGCTTATGGAAAGCCAAGAAGATACTCAAGGATTTCCAACCTGATGTAGTTGTTGGCACAGGAGGCTATGCCAGTGCACCTATACTATACATGGCTGCTAAGCAGCAGATTCCTACGTTAATCCAGGAGCAAAACGCAGCTGCTGGCCTCACCAACAAGATTCTGGCTAGCTATGTAGATACCGTATGTGTGGCCTATGAAAATATGGAAGCGTACTTCCCTGCTGAAAAAACCGTACTGACTGGTAATCCTGTACGGGAGGGCCTGATGCACTTAGGTGAAAAACGAGAAGCTGCCTATACCTATTTTGGCTTAGTGCCTGAAAAAAAGTGTTTATTGGTGCTAGGAGGCAGTCTAGGGGCTAAAACAATCAACGAAAGCATTTTACAAGCCATCGATAAGTTGTGTGAGGCAGGTCTCCAGATCATTTGGGCAACCGGACATTTATACTTTGAAAATATAAAGGCACGGCTCACACAGCAGCAAAAAACCACTGTTAAAGTCTATCCTTCTATCAAATCCATGGACCTGGCATATGCAGCAGCAGATATCGTGGTTTCTAGAGCGGGTGCTTTGACAGTAGCAGAGCTTTGTATGGCCCAGAAGCCGGTAGTTTTTGTACCTTCCCCCAATGTAACGGCTGACCACCAGACCCAAAACGTCTGGCCACTTGTAGAAAAAAACGCGGCGCTGATGGTCAAAGATGACGAGGCTATGCAGACACTCTCTCAAGAAGTGATCCATCTTTTACGGCTTGAGGATCGGCAAAATATTTTGGCAAGAAACATGAAGCATTGGGCCAGACCGCAGGCTACGGCAGCCATTGTAAAAGAAATTATTTGTTTAGCCAAAACCTCCAGGCTGAATCAGTAGAAAATACGTAATGCAAGACTACAAATATGTTTACTTGATAGGCATCGGGGGTATTGGGATGAGTGCTGTGGCTAGATGGTTCAATGCCCAGTCCATCCAGGTCTTTGGTTACGACCGGGCTTCAAGTACACTTACCGACCAGCTGATGCAAGAAGGCATCAGGGTACACTTTGAAGATCATGTCGATGCCATTCCAGAGCAGATTACAAACCACAGAGAACAAAGTCTCATCGTATATACGCCAGCTATTTCGTCCAAAAACCAGGTGTTGAACCATCTTAAGGCCAATAACTATACGGTGCATAAGCGCGCAGAGGTGCTGGGGATGCTCACACAGGACCACCTTACGCTAGCAGTAGCAGGCACTCACGGAAAAACGACTACTTCTTCTCTAGCAGCGCACATGCTGTACAGCGCAGGGAAAAATATGGTGGCTTTCCTAGGAGGTATTGCCAAAGGGTATGCGTCTAATCTACTTGTTAATGGTGAAGCCAGTAAGGATACTATTGTGGTCATAGAAGCCGATGAGTTTGATCGGTCCTTTTTACACCTACATCCTCATTTAGCGATTGTTACCACTGTTGATCCAGATCATTTGGATACTTACGGTGATGAGAAGGGGTTCCAACAAGCTTTTAAAGCATTTATTGCACTGGTTCCTCCTACCGGCAAAGCTATTGTCCACCAAAGAGCAGCGCAACAGTTGCGTATTAATGAGGATCGTCCTAGCGTAGTGCGCTATGCCTTAGCAGACGCAACAGTCAGCGCTGAGAATGTCTGTATCCAAGAGGGTGACTTCTACTTTGACTATGTCAGCAAGGAAGTAACAATAAGGAAAATACGACTAGCAGTGCCCGGCTATCATAATGTGGAGAATGCGGTGGCAGTGATTACTGCTTGCCTGATTTTGGGCTTAGATACTGCGTCCATTCGCAGCGGCATGGCCACTTTTCAAGGCGTTAAGCGCCGCTTTGATTATGTCATCCGGAACGAGCAGCTAATTTTCTTGGACGACTACGCACACCATCCTGTAGAGATTACTGCCCTGCTAAAGACTATTCGGATATTATATCCTGATAAAAAGATAACTGCTGTCTTTCGACCTCACTCGTACACGAGGACTAGAGACTTGGCTGGCGAATTTGCGCAGAGCCTGGACTTGGCTGACCAGGTTTTTTTGCTAGATATCTACCCAGATCGAGAAGAGCTTATTGAAGGGGTGACTTCAGCATGTATATTCGATCGGATGACGTTGGACAAAAAATTGATGTGTAACCAAGAGAATTTGATCGATGCCTTGGGCCAACAGGATCAACCAGATATCGTGGTTATGATTGGCGCAGGGGGCACTAGTAGCTTCGTTACACTGATTAAGGAATTTTTACTAATGCACTGGGGGTAGTTGCCGCTTAGCCCGGTTTTCTGGTGCAGGGCGCTCCTGATGCGCTGGGTGGGGTAGTTGCATGCATACGCTCTCCTTGTTTCCAAAAACTACTTCTTCTGGCCCATAAAATCGCCACAACGCCAAGAAAGATGGCTACATCTGCAATGTTGAAGATGGGTAACAAGGACAAATAACTACCCCCTATCAAGGGAAGCCAAGCAGGCAATTTTGCTTCCCAAAGGTCCAAGTAAATCATATCGATCACTTGTCCATAGAACCAAGACATAGGAGCATTGTACGGAGCGTTGTCCAGCAAAATTGCATACAACGTACTGTCAATCACATTACCAATAGCACCACCTAAGACCAGTGTCCAACCCCACAATAGCAGCACGGGTATATGTTCTTCTCGCGCCAACTGCCAGATATACCGCCCTATCATACAGGTAGCAACAATACGTCCCAGGGTAAGCAGTAGCTTGTCATACCTAAATCCGAATTGGATTCCAAAAGCCATGCCTGGGTTGAGCGTGTAGTGAATTTTGAACCAATTGCCAATCAACTTAATGGCTCCAGGATAACCCATTTCCATGTTGAAGTGCACCCAAAGTTTAGAGGATTGGTCGATAAGAATGATGACCAAAGCGATCAAATAGTATTTCCAAGGATTTTTTATCATGTGGTTGCAAATATACGAGGAGTTGGACAATAGTGTGACGAGCCAGGTATGATAGGTTATACACAAGGGCTAGGGAATCCATTGACTCAAACGTGGATGAAGGCCTTAGCAAGTGTGTCCATTTGCTCCACCACATAGTCTACCTCTTCAGCAGTATTGTATTTGCTAAAAGAGAACCGTACCGTGCCCCGCCGTTGGTCAGTACCTAAGGCTTGCAGCACATGAGAGCCTATATTGCTACCGCTAGCACAGGCACTGCCTACTGAAGCTGATATTTTCTGGATGTCCAGGTTAAAAACCAGCATGTCGTGGCTGTCAAAAGGTGGCAAACTGACGCTCAAGATGGTGTACAAACTAGCTTCAGCATAGGCACTGGCCCCATTAAAGGAAATGCCAGGAATACGGGCTTGAAGGCGTTGGATCATGTGGTCTTTGAGCCCTTGTATGTACTGGCGGTTTTGCTGCATATCTCGGTGGGCGATTTCAAGGGCCTTGCTAAGCCCCACAATGCCCGGTACATTCTCTGTACCTCCCCGCATGTTCCGCTCCTGCGCACCCCCATAAATAAGCGGAGTCACCTGGATACCACTACGAATGTAGATGAGGCCTACTCCCTTTGGGCCATGAAATTTGTGGGCAGACCCCACGGCCAGGTGTACTGGCAATGCCTGGAAATCCAACATGCAGTGGCCCATGGTCTGCACTGCATCGGTATGAAAAATGGCACCATACTTTTGGCAGAGCACTCCAATCTGTGCTATGTCATTGAAGTTGCCTATTTCATTGTTGGCATGCATCAAGCTCACCAAAGCTCGGTCATGCGTTTTTAGTAAGTGTTCTAGGTGGTCATACCGGAGGCAACCTTGGGCATCTACCTGGACCCAATGTATCTGAATCTGACCTGCTTGGGCCATTTTCTCCAAGGGGTGGATGACTGCGTGGTGCTCGATGGGAGAGGTAATCACATGGCGTATGTCTGAATCCACCACACTACCCCAGAGTGCCATGTTGTTGCCTTCGGTGCCGCTTGAGGTAAAGAAGATTTCTGAGGGAGATACGTTGAAGAGGGTTGCCACATGCTTGCGGGCTTTTTCTACCGCCACCTTAGCCTTTCTGCCATGGCTATGAATGGAAGAGGGAGTGCCACATACAGTGCTCATATAAGGCAGCATCACCTCCACCACTTCTGGGTCCAAAGGAGTAGTGGCTGCGTTATCTAGGTAAACAACCATAGTACACACCTAGGATAGTTCAATAGCAAAGCGCCGAAACATCAAAATTTCTGCGGTTTCGTGCAGCCACGGCATGCGGCGACAGATAGTATGATTAAGATGCATGCATGAAAAAGCAAGCACCCTAAGTGCCAAGGGGTCTAAAAGTACTGACAAGAAACTACACAGATACGTCAATTAAACTAGGGTTGTAAACTAGAAAGAAAATATAACTATGAACAAGATGCCCCCCTATGGACTAATGCCTGGAAGCAAGTATAGTGACTGCTCTAACGTTATTTACAGCGGTCTAAGACATGTATTCCTTTAATACTGCACGGTATAGATCTATGTAACGCCGCACCTTATCGTTAGTCACAGTTTTTAGTTTTTCCCCTGCATTTAGGTATTTACAGAGAACAAATGTGACGTCTCGATCTTTCCAGACAACAAGACACTTTTTGATGAGTGCTTCACTGGCATGGCATCTTGCTTTCTTCAGTCCTATAGTATTTAGTTTGTGACGTATGTGTGCTGTTTTATCCTTTAAAGTAGTAGTGCGATCACTAGAATCTTCTACATCGAGCATAGTTATTTCTACAAGTTCCTCTATTGACATTGTTTTTATGAGAGCATCCAGTTTGTCCAGAAGTTGCTGCTCCTGCGTCGAGGTGACCTCCTGGACTGGTGAACGACCTGGTGCTACTGATTCCTGCCCTTTTCCTTTGGACAGGTGACTAGCGGCCGGCATACATCGCAAAACTAACGTCGAAGCAAGTATCATGATGATGAATAGGCGCAAATAAGTGTTCTGGTTGTGGTGATTAGGGTTCATGATGAAAGATGAAGTTATTTTGAATTCCAAAGAATGAAATAATAATAAGAAAGAAATCTCGCTAAACATAACAACCTTTACAAACCGAGGCAACCCTACAATACCATAGGAATGACTTGCCCTGTACGCACTGCTATCTACGTCTTCTTACTAACAAGTACTCTACAAATGCGTTAGTAGTTCTCTACAGAAACTACAAATACGACACGCAATGGCTTGAGATCTGCTGCCTCAACTGTTTCACCAAATGGTTGGCCTGTTCTTCTGTCTCGGCCTCAGCATAGAGGCGGATGATAGGCTCCGTGTTTGATTGTCTGAGGTGTATCCATGCTTTTTCAAATAGGATCTTCACCCCATCTTCTGTGTTCATGGGGTAGGCGCTGTATTGTTGTCTGATGGTGCCTAAGAGGGTTGCTAGGTCTGTGTCAGGAATTAATTGTATTTTGTGCTTCACAAGGACATAGTTAGGATAGGTCGCCCGCAGTGTCGAAGCCGTTTGCTCAGTGTGTGCCAGGTGCGACAAGAGGAGGGCAATGCCTGCAAGCGCATCACGGCCATAATGCAACGCAGGATAGATAACACCCCCATTGCCTTCTCCGCCAATCACAGCTTGGGTGGCTTTCATCTTAGCCACAACGTACTGCTCTCCCACTGGTGTGCTGGCATGGTGGCCATCGTATTGTTCTGTAATCTCTTTCAGTGCCTGGGAAGAAGACAGGTTAGAAACCGTGTTACCAGGTGTATGACGCAGTACATAATCGGCTGCTGCTACCAATGTATACTCTTCTCCCCAAGGCATCCCATTTTCATCGATGACCACCAGCCGGTCTACATCAGGGTCTACCGCCACGCCTAAGTCATGAGCACCTGATCGGACGGTATGGGCCAGTGCTGTGAGATGAGCTGGCAATGGCTCTGGGTTATGTGGAAACTGGCCGTTAGGCTGGCAATATAGTGCTGTAATGTGCGCAACACCTAACGCTTGGAGTAGTTGAGGCACGGCTATGCCCCCTGTAGAGTTCACGGCATCTACAGCAATCCTAAACTTTCTGCGACGAATGGCAGGAACGTCTACCAACGGAAGGGCCATAATCTGAGCGATGTGCTTGGCTATATACCCCTCTTGGGTAGTGTGCTGGCCTAGTTGCTCTACAGGTACAAAGGAATGGTCCTGTTGTGTAGCTCCTGCAAATACTTCAGCCGCAGCAACGGCATCAATCAACTCCCCATCTCCGTTGAGCATTTTCAAGGCATTCCATTCCGCAGAATTGTGGCTAGCTGTGATGACAATTCCGCCGCAGGCTTGCTCTTGTGGCACAGCAATCGATACGGTAGGGGTCGTAGAGAGGCCCAAGTCAATAACATCCATACCCAAACTTTGTAAGGTGCTACTTACCAAGCGGCTAATTATGGAGCCGGAAGGCCGTGCATCACGCCCAATGACTACAGTCTTGTTGCCAGGCTGCTTGAGGAGCCACCTTCCAAAAGCAGTAGTCAGCGCTACCACATCGATGGGGGTAAGTGCATCACCTACCTTGCCGCCTATCGTACCCCGAACACCAGATATAGACTTAATAAGAGACATAGGGTATTGAGCAGTTGACTAATTGGGCACCAGGCTGGACTTTTCTTTTCATAGAACCTTCGCCCCACAGAGCGCTTGCTCAAAGGTAGCAAGGAGCAGCGACTGTATATGCTTGTATACCTTCGTTACATAGGGTAATTTTGAGCATCTTTTTTGATCTAACTCCACGCTTCATCATGAACAACAAAAGGCTCGTTGTTTTCCTGACTATCATTGTCTCTCTGATTTGCCTCTATTGCCTGTCCTTTACGTATATCGCCGCAAAAGTCCGACAAAAAGCCACACTCCATGCCACAGATGAAAATGGTCACATCGATTTTGTCAAAAAGCAATCTTATCTAGATGCTGCTTGGAAACAACCTGTCTACAATCTTTTGGGATTAAAATATACCTATGAGCAAGTCAAGGAAAACGAATTGAGCCTAGGCCTGGACCTACAGGGCGGCATGCACGTGACATTGGAAGTATCTCCTGTAGAACTGATCAAAGGACTTGCAGGAGGCAGCAAAGACGAAGCTTTTTTAGCAGCGCTGGCACAAGCACAACAACAGCAGCAACTCCAACCCCAGGCTTCCTTTACCACCCTCTTTTATCAGGCATACAAAACACAACGCCCTGAAGGAAAGTTGAGCAATATTTTTGCTACAGCAGCCAACCGCTCTCGCCTCAGCTATGAGTCAACAGACAAAGAAGTTGTGCAATTTATTGACCAAGAGATTGGCAGGGCCGTTGACCGTTCTTTTGAGATTATAAGGGCACGCCTTGACCGTTTTGGCACCATCCAGCCCAATATCCAGCGCCTGCAAGGCACAGGCAGAATCCAGATAGAACTGCCTGGCGTCAACAATCCAGAAAGAGTAAGAAAGCTGCTACAAGGAGTGGCGCAACTTCGGTTTTGGGAAGTTTATGAGATTCCAGAGCTGAGCGAGGCCTTGCAAGCCATTGACAGTCTGCTAGTGGCAGAACAACAAGCAACCCTACCTGCGGCTACAGGCTCCCAAACAACCCAAAACAACAACCTGGCAGAACCGTTAGCTCAAGAAGCAAGCATACAGCCAGAAGACGCCTCGACCATGTCGCCGCTTTTTAGACTCTTGAAAGAGGCATATGGGTTTGTCTACGCGGTAGACAATGTAGCCATCATCAATAGTATTCTTACCCGAAGTGATGTCAAAGCACTCTTGCCCAATGATTTGCAGTGGCTGTGGGATGTGAAGCCTCATACGCTCCAAGACGGCACTGAAGTAGTAGGTCTCTACCCCATCAAGCAACGCCGGGGAGGCCAAGCTGCCTTAGAGGGCGATGTTATCACAGATGCACGTCAAGTATTTGATGACCGTGGTAAGCCTGCTGTGAGCATGCAGATGAACAGCAGTGGGGCTAGAGCCTGGAAAAAAGTAACAGCCAATAACATCGACCGGCGCATTGCCATTACTTTGGACAATCATGTGTATTCAGCGCCAGTAGTCAACACAGAAATTCCTAGTGGTAGCTCCCAAATCACAGGCAATTTCACCATTGAAGAGGCAAAAGACCTGGCCAACATCCTCAATGCGGGATCCTTACCTGCCCCTGTCAAGATTGTGGAAGAAACCATCATTGGCCCCACCTTGGGCAAAAAAGCGCAAGCAGAAGGCATCTCCTCCATGTTCTTAGGACTCGGATTAGTCGTGCTGTTCATGATTTTTTACTACGCCAAAGGGGGCTTGATTGCTAACCTAGCACTCCTCTTCAATATTTTGTTTATCATGGGTATGCTGGCCCAACTCAACGCTGTTTTGACTTTGCCCGGCATTGCAGGCATCGTGCTCACCATCGGTATGTCTATCGATGCCAACGTACTCATCTTTGAGCGCATCCGAGAAGAACTGAGGGCAGGAGTAATGATGAAAGTCGCCATTGACCGTGGCTACCAAAAAGCTTACAGCTCTATCATTGATTCAAATGTCACTACTTTTCTTACTGGGGCCATCCTGTATGCACTAGGACAAGGGCCTATACGCGGTTTTGCTACTACGTTAATGGTTGGTATCGTGAGCTCCTTTTTCTCTGCGGTATTCATCACGCGTGTGCTCATGAGTTGGATAGTCAGCCGCGGTCAAGAAAATTGGCTGACATTTTCTTTCGCTTACAGCAAAAATATCTTGAACAACCTCAGCATCGATTTCCTTAAGATGCGCCGCTTTTCCTACGCAGTTTCTCTGGTCTTCATAGGCATAGGATTTTTGCTCATGGCCCAACAAGGCGGTCTGAATCTAGGTGTTGACTTTACGGGTGGGAGATCCTATGTGGTGGCCTTGAGCCAACCTATAGAGCCTTCTGCACTAAAAACCCAGCTGGCTGAGTATTTTGGTGATCAAGGTACGGAGGTGAAGACCTATGGAGCTAATGACGTGCTCAAAGTTACGACGAGTTATTTGATACAAAACGAAACCAGCGAAACCGACGAGAAAGTAAAACATGCATTGATCCAAGGCATCCAAGACCTCACGCAACTCACCTATGCCGATGACACAGCAACTGTCCAAGCAGGGACCTTCACCATTGCCAGTGCTTCCAAAGTAGGGGCTACTATTGCAGGCGATATTAAGTCAGCCGCTTGGCAATCCATATTTTTCTCCTTGGTCATGATCTTTCTCTACATTCTGGTGCGCTTCCGCAGATGGCAGTTTGGCCTAGCAGCTGTGCTTGCCCTGTTGCACGACAGCCTGGCTGTCTTTGCAGCCTTTGCCATAGCCAGAGCTTTGGGCTATGCCTACGAGGTTGATCAGGTATTTATCGCTGCTATCCTTACCGTCATTGGCTACTCTATCAATGATACGGTGGTGATATTTGATCGGATCAGGGAAAGGCTGCACATGAAAACACGCGGGAATTTCCAGGAAGTTGCTAACCGCTCTATCAACGAAACTATGAGCCGCACGGTAATCACTTCCTTGACCACACTCATCGCTGTGGCGGTATTGTTCATCTTTGGGGGCGAAGTGTTGCGAGGTTTTTCTTTTGCGCTGCTGGTAGGTATCATTTTTGGCACCTATTCGTCTATTTTTATTGCTACACCGTTGGCGATTGACCTTTCTAGCGCAGTACACTTCACAACGAAACTTGCCTCAAAACACCACACAAGAAAATAGCAAAAGTAGATGACAAAATCCGTACTGAGTGATCATGCATTATGTTCGGAGTACTCGTCAAATTGAAGTAAATCGCTCAAATATCACACCCCTCAATACGCCTGAGCAAAGACTACTCTTTGTTGGGAAGGTTTTCCGGAGTAAATACATGTACCCTGCTCTGGAGATGCATCTAACGGAATACAACGAATCGTTGCTTTGGTTTCTACCTGGATTTTCTTTTCGGTTTCGGTCGTCCCGTCCCAATGAGCTAACACAAAACCTCCTTTTTGAGCTATCACTGTTTTAAATGCTTCATATGTACCCACGGAGGTAGTATGAGATTCTCTGAAGGCTACGGCTCGCTGGTAAAGGTAATTCTGGATATCTGTGAGCAATGCTTGGATGACAGCTACCATGTTGTCTACACTAATGGTAATTTTTTCCTTAGTGTCCCTTCTGGCCAATTCCACTGTGTGATTCACAAGATCCTTGGGTCCTATCGCCATGCGCAGTGGCACACCCTTGAGTTCATATTCAGCAAACTTCCACCCTGGCTTGTACATATCTCGGTCGTCCAGCTTGACAGCCACCCCCTGCGCTTTGAGCGCTTCTTGGAGGATTATCGCCTGCTGCACGACAAGCTTTTGCTCCGTTTCGCTTTTGTAGATGGGGATGATGACTACCTGGATAGGCGCCAGCCGCGGCGGTAGTACCAGGCCCTCATCATCTGAATGAGTCATGATCAACGCACCGATCAGACGCGTAGTTACCCCCCACGAAGTGCCCCATACATGGTCCAGCTGGCCAGCCTGGTTGGCAAAGGTGACGTCAAACGCTTGGGCAAACTTCTGACCCAAGAAATGTGACGTGCCTGCTTGCAAAGCCTTCCCATCTTGCATCAGCGCTTCGATGGTATACGTTGCTTCTGCCCCTGCAAAACGCTCATGCTCTGTCTTGATGCCCTTGAGCAAAGGCACTGCCATGTAGCTTCTAGCAAATTCATCGTAGATGTTGAGCATTTGTAGCACCTCCTGCTCAGCTTCTACACGGGTAGCATGGGCAGTATGTCCCTCTTGCCACAACACCTCGGCCGTACGCAAAAAAAGGCGAGGACGCATTTCCCAACGTACAATATTGCTCCACTGATTGATCAGTAGAGGTAAGTCCCGATACGACTGAATCCAGTTTTTGTAGGTATGCCAAATGATGGTCTCTGAAGTAGGACGAATAATCAACTCCTCTTCGAGCCGGGCCTCAGGATCTACCACTACACCTTGTCCATCACTAGCTTTTTTCAATCGATAGTGTGTCACTACAGCACATTCCTTAGCAAAGCCCTCTATGTGGTCTGCTTCACGGCTCAAGTAGGACTTGGGGATCAACATAGGGAAGTAGGCGTTGGCATGGCCAGTAGCTTTGAAGGCTTGGTCCAAGATAGCTTGCATCTTTTCCCAAATGGCAAAGCCATAGGGTTTGATGATCATACAGCCTCGTACAGGAGAATTCTCAGCTAAACCTGCTCTCTTGACCAACTCGTTGTACCAAGCTGCAAAGTCTTCTGTTCTTTTGGGTAATATTTGTGACATGGAGCGGAGATATTTTTTTGAAATCCTAGTATTGGCAATGAGTAACTATAGACCGCTTGGACCTTGAAGATATTACGCTAAGTTATCCGTGGTAAGCTGTACTATATCAGCATCTACGATCGCCTAAGTTAGGTAAAGTGAGTGAGAAGTATGGTAAAGCCAAAAGCCTCTACAACGCAGTACAGCAAGAGAGATTACGATCTGGAAGCGGCGAGTGGTGCTGCATTGGCCTGAGAACAGTAGCCTTGCTCGGGACAGTACAAGACTTTTCTTCGGAAGATGTACCTGATCAAGACAGCTTGCTTAGGTGTTCACTATCATGCACGTTAGCGGCTGTCGTATACGCAGACAAGACCTTGCCCTCAGCGAGGAATAGTGCTTGTAAAAATAGTGGGATTTAATGCCCTTCCTAACCCAACTGGCTTCTTGATCTACGCCTGGCTGTACAGAACGACAGGCTCTGGCCACTCGAGATGCAGCGTGTAGCTTGTCTTGCCTTTGAGTTGACGATGCGTGGAGGAAACTACTTATCAGTGGAGACCACAGAAGCGCATCAAAGAGAGCGCATCATTGACCTGTTCTTGTGTATCGCACTCGCTCAAGTGGTGCCAGGTCTGTGGTAAGGTCATTTTCAAGGGTACTAGTGCCAAATATTTTCTTCCTTGTCCCGACTGGCCTGTAGGGCAATACGGTTTTGGATAGAAAAAAATAGATCGCTCAACAGACATCGCCTTTCTTACCCTTACTCTGAATCTACAAAATCTCCCTACACCCATCTTGGTCTGTAACAAGGAAGCTGCCACGCTAGCTAATATCCCAATGCGCCAATCAAAAGTCTCTATAAATGCTGCCAAAGTACTACCACACTATCCCATTGGCTAACGCCAATGGGATAGTGTCTAAACGGGTGGCAATCACCTACTTCTTGATAGCATTCATCGATTATTTGTGCTCAAAGTTGTTTACAAGTTAACTATTAACGAAATTCGCGGCGCCTTGACGTAAGGGTCCTCAAAACCAGACCATGAAAAATTTATTTTCGTTTTCGAAAAAAATACGCAGAAAAAATCTTACTAATGCCTTTATAGGTCTTATCTGTTTGGGAGCAATTATTCCATGTTGGATCATAACGGGGTGTTCTAGGAACTACGATGACAACACCAAGGGGGAAAAAGCACCAACTACAGCACCAACTACAGCACCAACTACAGCACCAACTACAGCACCAACTACAGCACCAACTACAGCACCAACTACAGCACCAACTACAGCACCAACTACAGCACCAACTACAACACCAACTACAGC